>Ga0210063_1000016_pt1 | contig 70912 bp, 60 predicted proteins | sample Muzzi_PWA_D1_FD_185529 | JGI IMG/M metagenome (GOLD analysis project Ga0210063, IMG submission 185529) | Wetland microbial communities from San Francisco Bay, California, USA, that impact long-term carbon sequestration - Muzzi_PWA_D1 (SPAdes) | ecosystem: Environmental > Aquatic > Marine >... | reverse complement strand
ATGCCTGCCACTACACTGATCATGACACGATTCCGGATGGTACACTGCGCCTGTGTGAGTTCGCGATTTTGAACAAGTCCAATACCCACGAGACGCGGGTGCACCACGTTGAGACTCCCTCACGCATTCTGGCAGGTCAATCCGATGTAGGCCCCGTCTGGGTATCCGAGCTGCAGCTTGCGGTCAACAATGGCGACGCCGTGGGTGGTTATCAGCCCATCGATGAAGTCAATGTACCGGTTGTCTATTCGGTTGCCTTTCTGGCGACCATGCATAATAAGCACAAACGCCTTGCACGGTGGTGGGTTGACTTTCTGCTCAGCCAGGAAGGTGAACAGATCTATGTCGATGGTGGATTCACGGCACTGACCGGTACCGAGCAGGGTGAACGCTACTCTTTCGACAATAATGGCGATCTCGTTGTTGAACAATTTACACCGTAATAAAAGTCCTGGCTGACAGGAACCCGCTCTTCGGAGCGGGTTTTTTTGTAATGGGGGCGAGAATACAATTTCAGCTGCCTGGCAAATGAGATTGGCCTTATAATCACGTGCCAACTCACGGAATGATTGATGATGGCAGACCTGAATCCATGGCTTGAACCCTACCGTCTCGCGGTTGCGACCACGCTCGCACAGGGGCGCCTGCCACATGCCTTGTTGCTTACCGGCCTGCAGGGACTGGGGAAGGGTGTCCTTGCGGAGGCCATCGCTGCCCAGTTGTTGTGTACCTCGGCAACGCAGGAAGAGGGCCCCTGTGGCCGCTGTAACGCCTGCGCGCAGCTCAGCGCCGGCAGCCATCCTGACTACATAAGAATACAGCTCGAAGAGGATGCCAGTGTCATCAAGGTCGACCAGATCAGGCTGCTGGCGGAGAAGCTGTCATTCAGCAGCCACCAGGGTGGCTACAAGGTGGCGCTCCTTAATCCGGCCGGCAGTATGAACATCAATGCCGCCAACAGCCTGTTAAAGACCCTGGAAGAGCCGTCCGATAACACAGTACTGCTACTGGTATGTGAACGTCCGTCACAATTACCGCCGACGGTTCGCAGCCGTTGTCAGCAGCTAAGGGTTGAAGCCCCGGGCAAGGATGTCGCACTTCAATGGCTCGCAGCGCAGGGAATCACAGGATCAGCGAGAACCTATCTTCAAATGGCGCACGGCGCGCCACTTGAGGCGCTGAAACAGGCGCGGGCCGACAGTATCGAGGCGAGACGGGAACACTTTGACTCGCTTGTGGATATCCTGGAGGGCAGGGCAAACGCGTTAGCGGTTGCCCAGTCATGGTCCAGTGAAGCGGATCTGCAGGGTGTCCGCTGGATGCGCGAGTGGCTGATGGACCTGGTCCGTATAGCCATGACCGGCCAGACCAGCGGGGTGCGCAGTGCGGATTTGCTTGATGGGCTGGTAAAACTTGCACACAGGCTGGATAGCAAGGTAGTGTTTGACCAGCTGGAGCGGATCAACAGGACGCTGGCGGCGACGGCCAGCTTGAATCGACAGTTGCTGGCAGAAGATATCCTGTTGGCATGGGCAACACAGAAATAGCATCAAAGACCCGGAAGCCAGATTTAAAGGTACCTATGCAATGACGCAGGCGACAGCACCAAGACAGGGTATTCTCTCACTCACGATCAAGGACAAGAGCGCCTTGTACGCCGCCTACATGCCCTTCGTGAAAGGCGGTGGCCTGTTTATCCCGACCAAAAAGTCCTACCGGATCGGCGATGAGGTCTTCATGCTGCTGACTCTGATGGAAGAAACGGAAAAGATACCGGTTGCCGGCAAGATTATCTGGATTACTCCGGACGGCGCACAGGGTAACCGTGCGGCAGGCATCGGCGTGCAGTTCAGCGATCAGGACGACGGTGCTGCGCGCAACAAGATCGAGGGTTTCCTGGCCGGGACACTGGAAAGCGATCGGCCGACCCACACCATGTAATATTCCACCGCAACGGTTTGCGACGCGATTCAAACGTTTTATTATCCAACCTCACGGTTCATCGAGGTTGACTCATGCTGGTAGATTCCCATTGTCATCTGGACAGGCTCGATCTGTCATCTTTTGCGGGCAGTATGGACGCCGTGCTGGCGGCCGCAGCGCACCAGGATATCGGTCATTTCCTCTGTGTGTCGATTAACCTGGAAGATTATCCGGCAATGCTGAAAATTGCCGAGACGCATGAGCAGGTGTCGGCATCGGTCGGTGTGCACCCGAATGAGCAGGGTGGCCATGATCCGGGTATCGATGAACTGGCTGAACTCGCGCAACACCCCGGGATTATTGCCATTGGTGAAACCGGCCTCGATTACTTTCGCAGCGAGGGTAACCTGGACTGGCAACGTGACCGTTTTCGCCGGCACATTGCGGCGGCAAGGCAATCCCGCAAGCCGTTGATTATTCACTCGCGCGATGCCAGGGAAGATACCCTGGCGATGCTTGAAGAAGAGCAGGCCGGCGAAGTCGGCGGCGTCATGCACTGTTTTACCGGTGACTGGGAGATGGCACAACGTGCCATGGAGATGAATTTTTATATATCCTTTTCCGGCATCGTGACCTACAAGAGTGCCCGGGAATTGCAGGCGATTGCAGCGAAAATACCGGCAGATCGCTACCTGGTTGAAACGGACTCGCCTTACCTTGCCCCGGTACCGCATCGTGGCAAGCCGAACCAGCCGGCCTTTGTACGCCACGTGGCCGAGTACATTGCAGTGTTACGTGGCGAGACTTACGAACAGGTGGCAGCGGCAACCACAGAAAATTTCAGGACTCTGTTCAGGGTGCCTGCGCTTGCCTGACGGGCAGGAACAACCTGCACCTTACCCCGATTATTCAATACGATTGCAGGAGCGTCGTCCCCGGCGCGATTCGGTGTATGACAAAAAATATCATCGCGCCGGGGCGATGCTTATGCAGGGAATATCAGGCAATGACCGGATCCCCGGGAATCTGCCGTGGTCGGCGTTGCTCGTCTATGGCGACATACGTCAGATCGGCCTCGGTGACCTGGACAGGCACATGCGGCTGTCCATGCCGGTCAGCAAAGGCCTTGACGTGGACAGTGATGGATGAATGCCCGATGCGGGTGACGCTGGCATAGCAGCTGATGACATCACCGACAAACACCGGCTGCTTGAACTGAAAGGAGTCGACGGCCACGGTCACAATCCGGCTCCGGGCATAGCGGTGCGCGATGATGCTGCCGGCTATATCCACCTGTGACATTAACCAGCCACCGAAGATATCTCCGTCAGGATTGGTGTCGGCGGGCATCGCCATCACCCGGATGACCAGCTGGTTCCTGTCCGGCAGGTCGGACATGGGCCTACCGGTGACCCTCATACATGCGATCAATGTCGGCTGCAAAGTGTTCCATGATACGGTTACGCTTGAGCTTGAGGGTTGGCGTGATCAATTCATTTTCAATGGTCCAGGGTTCCAGTGTACAGGTGATGCGGTGAATGCGGGCATAGCCCGGAAATTCGGCGAGTTGCCGCCCCAGCCTGTCGTTGACCCGCTGTTCAAGTGCCTCTGAACGCAGCTCGCCGGGATCGCTGGCATCCAGTTGCAGCTCAGTCGCGAGCAATGCCCATTGCTCGGGATTGAGCACCAGCAAGGCTGTCAGGTAGGGGCGGTTGTCGCCGATGACCATGACCTGTTCAAACAGGGTATCGAGTGCGATGGCCATTTCCATGTCGGCAGGCGGTACCTTTTTTCCGTTGGCCAGGACGATGATCTCCTTGATTCGACCGGTAATATAGACGTGGTTGTTTTCAATGCGCGCCTTGTCGCCGGTATGGAACCAGCCTTCGCTGTCTATCACCGCATCTGTCGCTTCCGGGTTGTTCCAGTAACCCGGCATGATCACCGGGCCGCGCGCCAGCAACTCATCCTGCTCACTGACGCGCAATTCCAGGCCGCGCAGCGGCACACCGACACTGCGGGGATCATTGTCATCTTCAGGATTGCCAGCCAGTATCGGGCTGGTCTCCGTCAGTCCATAGCCCTGGATCAGATTAAGCCCCAGGCCGATAAACACCTTTGCAATGGGGGTGGGCAGGGGGGCGCCACCGGATATTGCCATGCGCATATTACCACCCAGCTTTGCCATGATCTTGCCGGCGACCAGTTTATCCAGCAGTGGCCAAAGCAGGAAAACCGGCTGCCAGTGGCCACGACCCTGGCGATGTAAAAAACGTTTCCAGCCGGTGTCGACGGCAAGATAGAAGAGCCGGGATGCGATCGGCGACTTCTCGGCAAGGCCTGCCTGAATCTTGTTGTAAACGCGCTCGTAGATACGCGGCACCGAGATCATCAACGTTGGCTTGATGGTCAGCAGGTCTTCACCCAGGTCGGGTATGGAACGTGCGTAGGCAATGGTTGAGCCGGCCATCATCGGAAGATAGTAGCCGGCAGTGCGTTCGAAGGTATGTGACAGCGGCAGAAACGAAAGCAACAGGTCTTCAGGAAGCACCTGTACGATTTCGAGCGCCCTTTCGCAGTCAAACAGGATGTTCCAGTGGCTGAGCATGACACCCTTGGGACGGCCGGTCGTGCCCGAGGTGTAGACAATGGTTGCCAGGTCATTCGGGTCGCCGTCATCGGCGCGCAGCTCAGCGCCGGAATCAGGCAGCCAGTCAGACACCGTGCGTACACGGGGGTCGTTCTTCGGGTTGCTGACGCGATCCAGGGTGAGTATGCGACTCAGGGAATCAAGTTCAGGCAGCACCTTTTGAATGCCGTCCCAGTGTTCCTGACCTTGCAGCAGCAGCAGCTTGCAAGCGGAGTCCTTCAGGATATAGGCCATGCTTTCCGGGCGATCATCGAGGTAGAGCGGCACGATGACCAGGCCGCAGCCGAGTGCGGCCTGGTCGTACGTGACCCATTCCTTGCAGTTGCGCAGCAGGACAGCGACCCGGTCACCCGGTTGCAGGTCTTCTGCGGCGAGCGCGCCCTGCCAGCGCGCGACCTCTGCGGCCATGTCCGCCCAGGTGGTGTCATGCCAGTGCCCGTCATGGCTGTCGAACTGCCGGTAGGCAATGGATTCCGGCGTGCGCTCGACGCGTGCACGAAACAAGCCGGCCAGTGAGCCGGCCTGTTCCGCTGATATCCTGCTGTCTGCCTCCATGCTCATGCAGTGGTTCCTCCCTCGGACTGAATCAGTGAGTTCCATCCCGGATCGGGTGTGAAGCGTTCGCCGCGTAATGCCTTCAGACTCTGTAATTGCCGGACAAGGGTTTCAGCTCCGACAGCATCAATATAATGCAGGGGGCCACCTCGAAAGGGCGCAAAGCCGGTACCGAAAATCATGCCGGCATCAAGCAGGTCTTTATTTTCTACCACGTCTTCGCGCAAACAGCTGACAGCTTCATTCAACAGGCGGTCTATGAGCCGGTTGCTGATTTCGTCCATGTTCCAGCTGCCGGCAGTGGTTTTAACCTTGAGCGGTTTACCCTTTTTGTAGCGATAAAATCCGCGTCCTGATTTACGACCAAGATGACCATCAGCCACCCGTTGCTTCAGGCTTGCCGGGACCTCGGCATTAAAATGGCTGGCGAGTATTTCAGCGACATGCAAGCAAATATCCAGCCCCACGGTATCAGCCAGCTGAACCGGGCCCATCGGCATACCGAAGTCAGTCGCGGCCTTGTCGATGACTGCGGGCGGGATGCCTTCGGCCTCAAGCAGCACGGCCTCCATCAGGTAGGGCATGAGGATGCGGTTTACCAGGAACCCGGGGGTGCTGGTCACCGGCAGGGGCAGCCGGTCGATCTGCCGGGTGAAGGTCATGGCGCGTGCAGCCACCTCGGTCGAGGTGGCCTGTCCCGTGACTACCTCGACCAGCTGCATCATGGCAACGGGGTTGAAAAAATGCAGGCCGACCAGCCGCTCGGGCCGGGACAGGACGCTGGCCAGTTCTTCCAGCGGGATACTGGATGTGTTCGTGGCCAGCAGGGCATCCGGCTTCATTCTCGGCTCAATATCCCTGTATAAAGAACGCTTTACATCTGCATCTTCAAAGATGGCTTCAATAATGATGTCGGCACGCTCGACACCCGTACCCTTGTGGTCGGGCATCAGACGGTCCATGGCTGCGGTGATCTTGTTGGGTCTTTTCAGCTTGCGCACGAACAGCGCATGGGCGCGTTTCATTGCCGGGGCGACGCGTTCCGGAGACTGGTCCTGCAGGGAGACCTGAAAACCGCTGAACGCGCACCAGGCCGCGATATCGCCACCCATGGTACCGGCGCCGATCACATGCACATACCTCGGCTGGTAGCACTGGTCCTTGCCGAGCGCTTTCAGTTGCTCCTGCAGGAAAAACACCCGCACCAGGTTACGTGCAGTCGCACCGTTCATCAGCCGTGCCAGTGATTGCGCCTCGGCTTCCAGCATGCGGCGCTTGTCGTTGGCGTGCCTGCGCCAGATGTCAATCATTGCATAGGGCGACGGGTAATGGTTTCCGGGTGCACGCTTCGCGACCTGCTGACTGAATACCCGGGCAAGTAGCGGACGGACAAGCGCGTTATTCGACACGCGGTCAAGCCAGCCGGGTTGATGGGCTGGCGGTGAATCCAGTACCAGCTTGCGTGCCGCCGCGCGCAGGTGCCGCTCGGGGGCAACTGCATCGACGAGGCCCATGCGTTTGCCGGTGCGGCCGTCAACGGTGCGGCCGCTCAGGATCAGGTCCATGGCCTTTAGCCCCCCCACTAACGGTACCAGACGGGCGCTGCCACCCCAGCCGGGATGGATACCAAGTTTTACTTCCGGTAATCCCATGCGCGTGCCCGGATCGTCGCGCGTGACACGGTAACGGCAGGCGAGTGAAAGTTCCGTGCCGCCACCGAGGCAGAAGCCGTGAATCAGCGCAACGGTCGGAAAGGGCAGGGCCTCCAGTCGGTTGAAAACTTCCTGGCCTCTGTGCAGGAATGGCAGTGCCTGCTCAGGCGTCTCGATGCGGGTGAAGACGCTGATGTCTGCACCGGCGATGAAGCCGTTCGCCTTGTCCGAGAGGATGACAAGACCGCGCGGATTTTGCGTGGCGATCTGCGCCAGATGCTGGTCGAGTTGATCGAAGACCTCGGCACTGAGGATATTGGTGCCGGCATCCGCCTTGTCAAAATGCAGCCAGACGATGTTGTCGCTGTCGGTTTCAACATGGAAATGCGTGGGTGCGCTGGTCTCGGTCATTCGTCGTGTCCCTTTAATTACCGGCTCGCTCAATCAACATGGCACCGCCCTGACCGCCACCAATACAGATGCTCGCCATGCCGCGCCGTGCCTTGTGACGCTGCAGCACTTTCAGCAGGTGCAGTACGATGCGTGCTCCACTGGAACCCACCGGGTGACCGATGGCGACCGCGCCGCCATCGACATTCAGGCGCGCCTCATCGATGGCTGTAAAGGGCGACTCCCTGCCCAGTTCGTGGCGGCAGAATTCGGGATCTTTCCAGGCAGCGAGGCAGGCCAGTACCTGGGCGGCGAAGGCCTCGTTGATTTCTATAAAGTCGATATCCGGGCTGTCCAGTCCGTGGCGTTGCATGATGGGCGCCATCGCATAGCAGGGACCCAGGCCCATTTGTGCAGGGTCGAGACCGGCCCACTGGCTGTCAATCAGCTGTCCCAATACAGGCAGGTTGTAGCGCGAAACGCTGTCCTCGGAGGCCAGGATTACCCAGGCGGCGCCGTCGGTAATTTGCGCGCTGTTGCCGGCAGTGACATTACCCAGCGGTTTGTCGAACACCGGCCGTAACGTTGCCAGCTTCTCGAGAGTTGAATCCGGGCGAACTCCGTCATCATGGTCATAGACATTGCCGCGCAGGTCGTACAGGGGTTCGATCTCATCGAGATCTCCGTTCTTGTGTGCACTGGCCAGCCGCAGGTGGCTGCGCACGGCATAACTGTCCATCATTTCACGGGTGATGCCAAAGCGGTGCGCGAGGACTTCTGCCGTCTGACCCATTGAGAGTCCGACGACCGGATCGGTGAGACCGTGGAGCAGGGCGATCACCGGTTTGAAGTGGCCGGGGCGCAGTCGTCCGAGCACCTTGAGCTTTGCCGGCAGCGTGCGGGCAGCGGCCATCGCGGCGAGCCAGCGCACCATGGTGTCGTTATACAGGATGGGTGCGCGACTCATGGATTCAACACCGCCGGCGAGTACCAGGCCGGAACGCCCGCTGGCGATATTCTGTGCAGCAGAATCGATGGATTGCATGCCCGAGGCGCAATTACGCTGCACCGTCCAGGCGGGCACCCGTTCGCCGCAGCCGAGCCGCAGCGCGGTGATGCGCCCGATGTTGGCCTCATTTTCGCTGGGCATGACGCAGCCAAGAATGACCTCATCGAGATCGCCGGGTGCAAAGGGCTGGCGGGCGAGCAGGGGACGCCCGGCCGCTACAGCCAGGTCTGACGCTGAAAACGGTCCGGGTTTTCCGCGTGCCTTGATGTACGGGGTGCGGCTGCCGTCAACTACAAAGACTGACCGGCCACCCCATCCAGATTGTTGTTCTCCCATCCTCTGCGCTCCTTGGTTAAGTATTCAGGGAGAAATTCATCCACCTGTATGACAACCTTGCGTGCGGCAATGGCCGCATGGATCACCGCGGCCTCCTGTGCAGTGATGATGCCGGCATTCACACCGGCATCCACATGGTCTTCAGGATCGCCCCTGGACAGGGTGCCTGCCTTCATGGCGTTACGCAGCTTGCGGAGCGCCGCTTCCGCGGCAACGCTCTTCTCCAGCGCATCGTCGAGTTGGGCAACCGCTTCCGACTTGTTCATTGGAATATACACAGCTTCCGTGAGACGGTCACGCAGCTCACCGGGCTCGAGAATAATTGCGGCAACCGTCTGCCCGAGTTCATCAGGCGGGCGCTGGTAGGGTTTGCCCAGCGGAAAGATCAGCAGTCGTGTCATCGCGGCCACAACGCGACCGGGCAGGTTGTTCAGCACTTCATGCAGGCGTGTCTGGATGGTGTAGAGCAGGTCCTGGCAGGCCCACTCAAGCAGGGGTAGTTCGTCATCCGGCGAGCCGTTGTCGTGGTGATGTTTCAGAACGGCGCTGCCGAGGTACAGGAGGCTGAGCACGTCACCGAGTCGGCCTGACAGGGATTCCCTGCGTTTCAGTTCGCCACCCAGTGACAGCAGCACCATCTCGGCGGTGACTGCGAAGGCCAGACTCATGCGCGCAAACTGGCGGTAATAATGTCCGCGTATGCCGTGCCGGGGTGCTGCAAGCAGGCGACCGCGCGTCAGGCTATGGAACAGGCTGCGGCTGACGTTGCTCATGATGTGGCTGCCATGGCCAAGCAGGGCGTTATCAAACGCCGCTGTATCGGACTGACTGGCGGCCTCCATCTCCCTGAACAGGAAGGGATGGCAACGTATGGCACCCTGTCCAAAGATAATCAGGTTGCGGGTGAGAATATTCGCGCCTTCCACCGTAATCGCGATCGGCAGTGCCTGGTAGGCACGGCCGAGAAAGTTGCCCGGGCCCATGCTGATGCCGCGACCGGCAAGAATGTCCATGGCATCGTTGACGATCACGCGCATGCGTTCCGTGAAATGATATTTGATCATGGCAGACGCGACGGAAGGTTCCTCGCCGCTATCGATGGCAGCGGTGGTAAATCCGCGTGCGGCATTCAGGATATAGGTCGTGCCCGCGATACGCGCGAGGACCTCGCTGATACCTTCGAACTTGCCGATCGGTATCTTGAACTGTTTCCTCACGGCGGCATAGGCACCCACGCTGCGGCTTGCCAGTTGTCCGGATGCGGTGCTCAGGGCGGGCAGGGAGATGGCACGGCCATCGGACAGGCTGTTCATCAACATGCGCCACCCCTGGCCAACATAGGCCTGGCCACCGATAACCCAGTCCATGGGAATGAACACGTCTTTGCCGCGGTTGGGACCATTCATGAATGACTGGCTCATGGGGAAGTGCCGGGTACCGATTTCCACACCGGGCGTGGACGTGGGGATCAGTGCCAGCGTGATGCCGACATCTTCTTTCCCGCCCAGCAGTCGATCCGGGTCGTACAGGTGAAAGGCCAGCCCGAGGAGGGTGGCGACCGGGCCGAGTGTGATATAGCGCTTTTCCCAGTTCAGGCGTATGCCCAGAACATCGTTCCTGCCTTCGAAATGCTGTCGGCAGACGATCCCGGTGTCGGGCATGGAGGCGGCATCACTGCCGGCCTCCGGTCCGGTCAGGGCGAAGCAGGGGATTTCCTCGCCGCTGGCGAGCCGCGGCAGGTAATAATTTTTCTGCGCCTCGGTGCCGTAGGACAGCAGCAACTTGGCGGGTCCAAGGGAATTGGGCACCATGACCGTGACGGCGGCGGAGATACTGCGACTGGCGACTTTCATGACGATGACGGAGTGGGCGTTGGCTGAAAAATCCAGGCCGCCGTACTGTTTCGGGATGATCATGCCGAAGAAGCCCTGCTGCTTGAGAAAGTCCCAGGTCTCCGGTGTGAGGTCACGGAGTTCTTCGGTGATCTCCCAGTCGTTGACCATGTCGCACAGCTCGTTGACAGGTCCGTCAATAAAGGCCTGTTCCTCATCGTTCAGCGAGGGTGCGGCAAAGCCCAGCATGCGTTGCCAGTCCGGCCGCCCGCTGAAGACCTCTGCTTCCCACCAGACAGTACCGGCTTCCAGTGCTGTGCGCTCCGTATCGGACATGCCCGGCATGATCTTTCTGTAGAGTGCAAGCAGGGGGCTTGTGACGAGGGTGCGTCGCAGCGGCGTAACGATTAACAGGGTGGCCAGCGGGATAAACAGACCCCAAACGGTTATAAGTGCCCAGGCAGGCGCTGTGTAGCGGACACTCCAGTAGACGAGAAGGGTAGCGAGTACCGCCGTCCAGAGTGTACGCGGTGCCTGCCGGGCCATCATGACGCCCAGCAGTGCAAGTATCACGGGCAGTTCGATCATCCAGTGCATATCAGTCATCCCTTGCGCGGGTCAGGCGTGATTCGTGGGGTTGCCGTATACAAGCAGCTGTCAGGTCAGTGAGAGTGTACGGTCTGCGGTTTTCATCTTTTCGTTTCAGATCAATAACTATTCGACATTCATTCCCGTGCCGAGTTTCAGGGTTATTCCCGATGCTGATCCGGTGACAATTAAATGCACACCGGGGAATACAGCGGCAGGCAGGGGCAGGGCACTTAGCCATCGAGTAGTTCCAGTGCAGTAAACAGCCGTTTGCGCGGTGTATAGAAGTGCGGTGAGAAACGGATACCGCCACCACGCAGGGCGCAGATGACCTGCTCCCTGCCGAGCATTTCGAACAGGGATTCCGGTGGCTCTTGCACTGGACGGAAGGTGACAATGCCTGCGTGGCGATGTTCGGCTGTCGGAGTGACAAGCTGGAAACGGTCAGGTCGCTGCGAGAAAAAATCGATCATGAAGCGTGAATTTTCGAGCACCCGTTGTTCAATGGTCTGCATGCCGGTTTCCAGGATCAGCGTCATGCTGGCGTGCAGGGCATGCACGCCGGTCATGTTCGGACTGCCGCATTCAAAGCGGCGCGCACTGGCAGCTATTTCCCAGTCCCTGTTGTCAAAGTTATGCGGGTCTTCAAGCATGTGCCAGCCATATTGCTTCAGTTCCAGTTGATCCATGACGGCGTGTCGACAATAAAACACGGCGATGCCTTCCGGGCCCAGCATCCATTTATGTGCATCCGCCATGACAAAATCAGCCTGGCAGGCCTGGACATCGAAGCGCATGGCCCCCAGGCTCTGGATGGCGTCGACACAGAACAGGATGCCTCTTTCCCGGCAGGCTGCGCCGAGAACGGCAAGGTCCAGTTTCAGGCCGCTGCCGTATTGCACGGCGCTGACCGAGAGCAAACGGGTGCGCTCGTCAAGGCAGTCGAGTATCGCCGTCTCCGGCGAGTCACAGTCATTGATGTCCGCCGCACGGGTCGCTACGCCGTACTTTTGCAGTGATTCCCATACCACCCGGTTGGACGGGAATTCCTGACTGGTAATGACCACGTTATCGCCGGACTCCCAGGGTAATCCGTAGGCCACCACAGACAGTGCCTCCGAGGTGTTTTTCAGTAGCGCAATCTCATCGCTGGAAGCGGCATTGAGCAGTTGTTGCAGTTGCTGTTTCAGTCTGCTTTCTGTGGCATTCCACGTCGGGTAATTCTTGCTGCCAAAGGCAACATTCTCGTCGGCGAATCGCTTCACAGCCGTTGCGGTGCGCTGTGGCCACGGCGAGACCGCTGCATGGTTCAGGTAAATAATTGAATCATGCAACGGGAATTCGGACTCATACATGTAAAAGGCTTGCCTGCATAGCTAACAACCACCGATGAGTGAAGGGTATGATTGCAACCCGTTGACAGGATAACGGTGCTGGCCCTGATTGTATGTTAAACACCCGGCAAATATTACAGAAGGCTTTGCGCGCGGCTTGTCTGCTGCTGCTTGTGTGTGCTTCGCAAGCACAGGCCGGCAACATCCGCATCGTTGTCGATACCCGGGCGGAAACGCTGATGGTGATGCGGGGCGACACGGTTGTCCAGGCGTTTCCGGATGTTGCGATTGGACGTTTCGGCAAAACCTATTTCAAGCGGCAGGGTGATAATAAAACGCCGCTGGGTAATTACCGTATTGACTGGATCAACAGGGCTTCCCGTTATTATATCTTTCTGGGGCTGAGCTACCCGGATCGACCGGCCGCTGATCGCGCCCTGCAGGATGGCAGGATCAGTGAGTCGCAGTGGCAGGATATCCGCCGCGCCCATGAGGCAAACAAAACGCCGCCGCAAGACACTCCACTGGGTGGCTATATCGGAATTCACGGGTTGGGGCAGGGTGATATGACCGTACATCAACAATATAACTGGACAAATGGATGTGTGGCATTAACCAATACCCAGATTGACCAGTTGTTGCACTGGGTACGAATTGGTACTCCGGTGGAAATTCGCTGAGCAGTCGTGTGCGGATGCTGGTAGCATACAGCGCGGTGGTAGGCAGGTGGCTGTGTAGAGGGTTGTCACCCGCCGGTTAAACAGTGTTTATTTTTTCAGGTTGTGAAGGAGATAGAATGATGGGTAAAAATGGAAGTGTTATGCAAAAAATCGCGCAGACTGCATTGGTCGCGGGTGTTGTCGGCCTGACGGCGTGTGCATCGACCGGTGATCTGGAAGCGCTGAGCAAGAAGGTTGATGCAGCCAGCGCAGAGGCCAGTGCTGCCAGGACCGAGGCCAGTGCCGCCCGTGCTGAGGCCGCAGAGGCCAAGACCATGGCTGCCAGTGCAACGGCGACGGCCAACGAGGCCAAGACGATCTCGCAGGATACCGAGACCAAGATTGACCGCATGTTCAAGAAGGCTATGCACAAGTAATTATAAGTTATTGAATAATAATATAAACAAAGCCCCTTTCGGGGCTTTGTTTTTTATATGGTCAGCGGGTTATCGCGACCGGTATGCCATCCTGGTATTCGATGGCCTGCCACAGTGCTCTGCCACTTAGATTGATCTCCTCACCCGCGGTGAATTCGGCGATGGCATCCAGTACTCGATCCATATAGTTCGCGTAGTCTTCCGCGTCTTCCTCCAGTGGCGGGTGCAGTTCCACGTACAGTGATCCTGCCAGCCAGCCAAGTTTGATGGGCTGATTGATGAGCATTACCGGCGTGCCGACCGGGATGTCGTCAAACAACCGTTCTATATCTTCGGGGTACATGCGCAAGCAGCCATGTGTGACGCGCATACCGACGCCGTAGGGTTTATTGGTGCTGTGAATCAGGTAACCGGGTATACCAAGCCGCATGGCGTAGCGTCCCAGCGGATTGTCGGGACCGGCCTTGACCACATCGGGCAAGGGTTCATTACCTTCGGCAATGGCCTCATCTTTTAATGACTGGGGAGGACGCCATTCCGGGTCTTTTTGCTTGTTAATGATACTGGTTTTCCCCAGCGGGGTTTCCCAGTCCATTCTGCCGACACTGACCGGATGGGTGATGACGACAGGCGTTTCACCGGGTTTGGGTTTTGGGAAGTAGTACAGCCGCATTTCAGGCAGATTGAGCACCAGTCCGGTACGTTCCGCATCTGGCAGGATGAAGCGGTTCGGCAATACCACGACCGAGTTTTCCTCGGGCAACCAGCGGTCGACGGCCGGGTTCGCAAGCAGGATTTCATTCTGTCCGAGGTCATAGCGGCGGGCTATATCCAGCAGTGTCTCATCTCTGCTGGCAGTTATGGTTTCGACCTGGCCGATGACATCGACATCCGCTGGTGGCAAAGTGAAAATGTCCGCCTGCGACAGGCTGCTGGCGACTATGCTGAGTATTAAAACAGGTAATTTGAACATGGCAGGTTCTGCGTGAATCCCGTGACATCAATCGGATAATCGTTATTAGATGATATTCTACACGCGTTCTAAATCTCGCCTATACAGCTTCCAGCGATCTCGATCACGGCACCCGGGCGGCAAACCGGGTTAATAGAATAATGCGTATAATGTATATTATGTTAAATATAACATTTATCCCTATTTCCGGGTTTCGGGCTGCAGGCCCCTGCCTGACTGCATTTTGAAGACCTGCGGGATTTAGCCAAGCGCACGTAGTTTGCGCGAAACGTGTATTGGATGGTTTGAGCACGTCATTCCTGCGCATGCGGGAATTCAGTTATCTACTGTCGTTAAAGTTAATTGCCAAATGCGAGCCATCACAAAACGGTTTGTTCTTTGAAGCGCCACAACGACACAGGGTGTAATGTTCCCGTGAAGCCCCTTGCCCCCAGTGGGCATCCTGCAGTTCGATACCACCGGTTATTCGCAACGGCCCGTTCTTCTCAATAGTAATAGTTGCTTCACGATCTCTCTCTGGTTGCGGTTGTCCGTCGATCGAATACGACAAGGCCCCTGACGGACATTTATCGATGACGGCCTTGATATGCTCCAGCGTATCGCCATCCGAATCGATCCATGGAATGTTGCTTTCGTTGAACACGCTTGCCAGTTCCTGGTGACAGTATTCCGCCACTGAACATAACAACGGGTTATTGATAATGGTCACGTCCCTGCCTGAGTAGCGCGTCGCCTTGTCTTCGCTACGGTCGGGCGAGATTTCATCAGTAAAGCCGGCATACTTGTGGTTGCCATCGCAAAACGGTTTGTTGAGCGAGGCGCCGCAGCGGCACAGTCCCATCGCCGGTTTCGTTTCCAGACGTTTGCCGTTGCTGTCAAAGAAGTTTTCCAGCCCTTTGACAATCATGGGGCCGTTTTTGGCACAGCTGATTACGGGTTTTGTCATAATTGTTGGACCTCGTCGATTATAAGAAGAATTCCTTTGATTTGGTCCCCTCTCCCCAGCCCTCTCCCTGTGGGAGAGGGGGTATAGGTGCAGGTGAAGTATTCACTGTTTCCGGCGGGCGTCCAGTGCGCGTAACAGGGTATCGCCGGCCTCCTCTGCGGTATTTCCAAATGATACTACACCGTCCTCGTGCCCACCCATGGTAAACAGTTTACGCTCACGCATGTCGGTCTCGCTGTACAGGCGCCGCACCTCGGCGGCCATCTGCGGTGTGCCGTAGGCGGCCTCGCGAGCGGTTGCCGGTATACCCGGCCGGCCAGCAGACTGCCAGATATCCGGTGAGTGTACATGCAGGACGACGCGTATCCCGTCATCGAGATCATACAGCATGCCATGTGTCAGGGACTCGGATGACGGCTTGACGGGTCCTGCTGCGACCACGGTATTACGGACCACATCGTAGCTTATGACCCGTGCGTAATGGCGGCTGTCGAGCACGGCCAGGTGCCCTGTCTGCGTGCCGCTGATGATGAATGGTCGCTGACCGGGCGGCGCGTCGAAATCGCTGCTGCGCTGGCTCACGTTGCCAAAGTCATAGCCGTCATAGCGCGCCGGGTCGTTTCCAATAAGCGCGTGTTGCCAGAGGATGTTTCGCCAGCGGTTGAGTTCTGCAAGAGCCTCCATTTCAACCGGTGCAATTTCGGTAAACTGCAGCCTGAACTTGATGACGCCCTCTTCCATATCGACCCTGTTACGGGGCCCTTTCGGCAAGCAGTTCCTGCAGTGCGACCGGTAGCAGCGCTCTCGTCTTTTGCGTAAACAATGCCTCGTTGCGCTGCCAGAACAACCCGAGATAAACAATACCCAGCCCGATAAATGTTAACGCAATCGGAAATAGCCAGCTGTCCTGGAAGATGCTGGAGGCCAGGTGTTCGAGGTAGATGGCACAACCGAGGGCGCCGAACACGACGAATACACGGCGTACCAGGATCGCGCCGGCAACAATCAGCCCCGCGTTGACACAAAAATAAATAAACTTCGAGAGCTCGCTGTCGGAGTGCTGCAGGGACAGTCCGCACCAGAAGGCCATGACCCCGAACAGGTACAGCCAGAAGGCGTAATCCTGTCCGGATTTGCGCGCGCGGATATCCACCCGGAAGGCAAGCAGCAGGATCAGCATGCCGAACCACATGGATACAAAGGCGCGGAATTGATAATCGGCCTCGCCGCCGGTGAGCATGGCGGCGACATCCATCGACATATACCAGAGTGTCACGGCGACCGGCATGATCATGAACGGGTAGCGGTAGCGCCACGCCATGATCGCGCCAATGGCCAGTGTGCCCAGCTCAAGGTAGATCCAGTGCCACTTGATGTAGTGGTAATAGTCCTGATAGACAGTTTCGTCCGGCCACCATCCCATGCCCTGCTGCAGGCCGTAGATGCCCAGCGGGGCCATCGCGACGACGAAGGTAGCGCAGATGCCGGCTGGAATGCTGTGCCCGCCCCGCTGGAAATGTCCGGTCAGCAGCAGGCCAATGCCGGCATAGAGGATGGCAATAAACAGCATGCCCCAGCCGCCGAACTGCTCCCAGCCGAGGTTCATGAACAGCGTCATGGCCCCGATGGCGATGAGGCCGCCGAAATAATAGAGGATATTGGTGAAGCTGAAGGCCGGTTCCGTATCGGGTTGCGAGCCCAGGAATCGGTACAGGGCATCAGCCTGGTGTTTATCCAGTATCCCGTTGTCAACGGCACTATCAAGGCTGGCTTTTGTGAGTTTCATTGCGGGTTAGCTGCCCTGCTCTGCGTATTCAATATGCCATTGTCGCAGGCAGTTGTATATCCCGACGGCCCGTGGTGGAAAACCATTTGCCTGGTAGATCCTGTATTGTTCATTCACACGATGACTGAATTCATCTATGTCGGGCTGAGAATAGTTTCCAAGGTTGTCTGCACTGACCTCGAACGAAACCCCCAGTGCGGTGCAAAAGTGTTTTTCCACTGCCTGGGGTTTAGACTCGACGACATAAAACAGGCGCTGCTGCTCGTCGGAACGACCGTCCGGCACGTACCAGTAACCATAGTCGTTCATGAGCCGCCGCTGTTTGCCGGCAATGCACCAGTGTCCCAGTTCGTGCAGGGCGCTGCGTTCGTAGTCGCGGGTGAATTGCACCTCGGCCAGTGAGCCGGCCGCCGCTGCCTTGTAGAAAGGCTCGGAGAAACCGCCGAGCAGTCGGGTACCGTGGTGCTTCAGTACGCGGTTGTTGAGGTGTTCAATCCACTTGGTCATCTTGGGTTTATACATGCATCAATTGCCGGTGAGTCCAGTGGACACGTTTCAGACCCACAGGCCGGCCATTACAGGCAGTACTGCGAAAAAGTGGACAGTTCCATGCCAGGTCAGCAACCTTCTGAATGCGGTTCGCGTAGTATGCATCAATAATGCTGCTACACATGCAGGATGCTGCCGATCGGTCATGCAGGGTGCTGGCGGGTACGCTCATAAATATCGCACCACGAGATAAACAATTGCGAGAATACATGCCAGTATCCCGGGTACTGCAATACCAATACCTCGGAGTCGGGTTGCCATGTTCATACTAGGGCGGCTCGCAATGACTTTCATCCACTGTCAGGTACACACTGTAATCCGTATACGGCTTTCCACCAATATGAGGATGTGGTACCCACCAAAGCATCCAGTTTGAATTAGTCTCCGAGGCGGCCACGGGGAGATTCATCCATGCACAGCGATCGGTGTTCACGTTTACCTGACGAACCAGGCTGGCCCACGTGGCTATCCAGGTAGACAGTTTATCGAAACACACCTGCCAGGCGTTTCGGCCGCTTTCAGAGACTGAGGCGGACTGTTCCACCGCATGGCAATCATCGACTTCCGGGTGTATCAGATGCACAAAGTTATAGTGTTCGTCACTGATCCCATGCGCCTGAATTCCTTCAGGTGTGCAGTGGACGCGTTGATATTGTATTCGACGTAGTTGATACCGTGTTTCGTAAAATACTGGCGTGCCATCTGACAATAGCCGCAGTCAGGGTCAGCGTACATAACCACCTTATCAATCCAGGAAATCGTGCTGGCATCGAGTTCACTGCCCGGGGAAAAACAGCTTTCGGATAAGGAAATATAGAATCATTCTGTCACCCCGGGACAGGGTTTGGTTAGCGTGCGCACGGTTGACCGCCTGTCTGTTACTGCGGTTAGTATAGCGGCATTAACGGACAATGGAATGTGCAGGCAGGAGCGCGATCGGGTTGTTTAATCTATACTAACCGCAGCAACAGTGCTGCAGGAGCGCCGTCCCCCGGCGCGAATCGCGGCGAGATGCTGCTCCTGCAACAAGACTTGTTGCAGTGGTCGGGTGAACACTGAATTCTCGACAAAAGGAAGCCATCATGAACAACAGCCAGCCAACGGATACAGCCACGGGCAAGGGTGGCGGCGACACCGGTGATCTTGAAAAACCGGGTCTCGATGAGGTCTACAAGCAGCTGGACACCACGCCGCAGGGCCTGAGTGCGGCAGAAGCTGCAGCCAGGCTGACCCGCTACGGTCGCAACGAGCTGCAGGACAAGCAGATCAGCAACCTGGAAAAATTCCTGCGCTACTTCTGGGGTCCCATTCCCTTCATGATTGAGGCCGCCGCTGCCCTGTCAGCAATGATCGGCCACTGGTCGGACTTCAGCATCATCATGGTGCTGCTGATCTACAACGCCGTGTCCGGTTTCTGGCAGGAGCGCAAGGCCGCCGACGCCCTGGCCGCGTTGAAGGCAGGGATGGCGCCGAAGGCCCGGGTGCTGCGTGACGGGCAATTCTCGCCTATCGATGCTGCCGAAGTTGTCCCGGGAGACGTGCTACGTATCAAGCTGGGCGAAGTCGTGCCCGCGGATGTGCGCTTCATCGACGGCGACTACATCAGCATCGACCAGGCCGCGCTAACCGGCGAGTCGTTGCCGGTGAGCAAGAAAGTCGGCGACAGCGGCTACTCCGGCAGCATCGCCAAGAAGGGCGAGATGACGGCGGTGGTGATCGGTACCGGCAACAATACCTTCTTCGGACGCACCGCCAGCCTGGTGGCGGCAGCCGGTGGCGGGACCTCGCATTCCCGGAAGGCCGTTGCCCAGATCGGCGATTTTCTTATCATCCTCTCCCTGATCCTGGCCCTGCTGCTGGTGGGATTCGAGGTCTACCGGGATGTGGTGGTGAAAGCTGACTGGCAGTGGTCCGGGCTGGTGAACATCCTGCGCATGGTGCTGGTGCTGCTCATCGCGTCCATCCCCGTGGCCATGCCGACGGTGATGACGGTCACCAATGCCCTGGGCGCACTGGCCCTGTCGAAGAAGAAGGCCATTGTCTCCCGGCTGGAGGCCATCGAGGAACTGGCCGGGGTCGATATCCTCTGCTCGGACAAGACCGGCACCCTCACCAAGAACCAGCTGACCCTCATGGACCCGATCGCGTTCGGCACGGCCGACGCGCAGGCGATCATCCTTGGCGGCGCCCTCGCCTCGCAAAGAGACGGCGATGACAGCATCGACCTGGCGGTCATCGCCGGGCTCAAGCAGCCGTCGGTACTCGATAGTTATAAGCAAACCCGCTTTGTGCCCTTCGACCCGGTCAGCAAGCGGACCGAAGGGGATGTCACCGATGCCAATGGCAAGGCCCTGAAATATACCAAGGGTGCCCCGCAGGTCATCATCGGGCTGTGCGCCCTCGAAGGCGATGTCAGGACCCGTGCCGAACAAACGGTTGCCGACCTTGCCGGCAAAGGCGAACGCGCCCTGGGCGTGGCGGAATCGACGGATGATGGCAAGCACTGGGACTTTCTCGGCATCCTGCCGCTGCAGGACCCGCCCCGGGACGACTCCAGGGAGACCATCCAGCGGGCCAGGGAGCACGGTCTCAAGGTCAAGATGGTGACCGGCGACGATGTGGCCATCGGCAGCGAGATCTCGGGTGAACTGGGCATGGGCACGCATCTTCAGGCGGCCGCGGACCTGTTCACCAAAGACATGGATATGAGTCATCTGCCGGAACAGATCACAGAGATTGTGGAAAAGGCCGACGGTTTTGGCCGGGTATTCCCCGAGCACAAGTACGGCATTGTCAAGGCGCTGCAGGACCGTGGGCATATCGTGGCCATGACCGGCGACGGCGTCAATGATGCCCCGGCACTGAAGCAGGCCGACTGTGGCGTGGCGGTGAGCGGCGCCACGGATGCCGCCCGTGCCGCCGCCGCCCTGATCCTCACCGCACCGGGCCTGTCGACGATCATCGATGCCATCGACGAGGCGCGCAGGATCTTCGAGCGCATCATTAATTACATTGTGTACCGGGTGGCCATGACACTGGACATTATGTTTGTGGTGGTGCTGGGGACGATCTTCTTCGGCTTCACGCCCCTGACCCCGGTGATGATTATCCTGCTCGCCCTGATGGACGACGTGCCGATCATGACCATTGCCTACGACAACACCCTGCTGCCGAAAAAGCCGGTGCGCTGGGAAATGCGGCGGCTGTTGCTGGGCTCCAGTCTTCTGGGTCTGTTATCGGTGGCGCAAAGCTTTGGCCTGTTGCTGATTGGTATGGAATGGCTGAGTAATGCCGAGTGGCAGTCCTGGATCAGGCTGACCCAGGGTCAGATCCAGACCACAGTCTTTCTGCAGCTTGTCGCCGGCGGTCACCTGCTGCTGTTCGTGGTGCGTTCCCGCGAACTGTTTTTCAGTCGTCCATGGCCCGTCAGTTACCTGTTCCTTGCCCTGGTGGGGACCCAGGTCCTTGCCGTACTGATGTGTGGATTCGGCTGGTTCGTGACTGCGATCCCCTGGACGATCATTGCCATGGTGTGGCTCTACCTGCTGATCTGGATGTTCGTGCTCGACCAGGCGAAGCTGGCCCTCTATCGCAGGCTGGCTCGAAGTCAGAGTCCCCGACAGGCGGTCCGTAACCGTCGCCTTTAGGTGGCAGATCAGTATGCATGCAAGGGATAGCCAGGAGCATATTCATACTCTCCAGATAACGAAGAGTTCCTTCTCCTTTATGTCCGCTCTTTGGGGGTGCCCCGGGAGAAGGCCTGGAAGAGGGGGGTAGAAATCAGCTTGCTGTTTTATACGGTCCCCTCTCCCCAACCCTCTCCCTGGGGGAGAGGGAGTAATTCACCATAACAATTCCGGATGGCATTGCGCGTACTCAACACAGACACAGGAGGCAATGATGGCCATGAAATACAGCAACAGGTTCCGGGTTAAACCGGGCAGCAAGGTCAATCTAGGCAAGATCGATGCCGGTTTCACGGACACGCATGAATCCCACCAGCATGCACTGCCGGAGATCGAGGCGTACAGCCGGAAACTGCATGACCTGCAGTATCTCATGTACGCCGAGGGCAAGCGTTCGCTGCTGATCTGCCTGCAGGGCCGGGATGCCGCCGGCAAGGACGGCACCATCAACCATGTGCTCGGTGCCATGAATCCGCAGGGCTGTATGGTCACGGGCTTCAAGGTGCCTTCAAGGGAAGAAGCGGCCCATGACTTTCTGTGGCGTTATCACAAGGCCGCGCCGGGAACAGGACAGGTGGGGATCTTCAACCGCTCCCACTACGAGGATGTGCTGGTGGTGCGGGTACACGACCTGGTGCCCAGGCCGGTCTGGTCGAAACGCTACGACCATATCAACCACTTCGAGCAACTGCTGTACGATAATGGCACCCACATCCTGAAGTTCTACCTGCACATCGACAAGGAGGAGCAACTGCAGCGTTTCAAGCAGCGCATCGATGATCCTGCACGCCACTGGAAAATCAGCGAGGGCGACTATGCCGAGCGGCCGTTCTGGGACGCCTATACCGACGCCTTTGAGGCCTTGCTAGGCAAATGCAGCACGGCTCATGCGCCCTGGTTCGTGATCCCGTCAAACCATAAATGGTTCCGTAATCTCGCCATATCGAAGATTGTCGTCGAGACCCTGGAGAAACTGGACATGCAGTTTCCGGCACCGACCGTGAGCATGGATGAGATCAAGAAGAAATACCATCAGGCGAAACAGGCTGCGTCAGGCAAGTGAGGAGACTGCCGTGCCTGTGGCCGCTTCCCGGTCAAGGATTCATGAGTAGGTTCCCGGGGGACATTTCACAATGACCGTCACCGTTGTGGTTTTCATCGTGGTGTATCTGGGCATGATGCTGGGCCACCTGCCCGGTCTGAAAGTCGACCGCTCGGCCATTGCACTGCTCGGTGCCATTGCCCTGGTCGCGAGCGAGGTGATCAGCGAGAAGCAGGCGGTGGGTTTCGTCGGCACGGATACGGTCTCGTTGCTGTTTGGACTGATGATCGTCTCCTCGCAATTTTCGCTGTCCGGGTTGTACGCGGAAGTTACGCGCCGCGTGGTTTTGCTCCAGGTTGGACCGGGTACCCTGCTGGCGGTGCTTGTCGGGGTATCCGGGGTGATGGCGGCCCTGCTGACCAACGACGTGGTCGCCCTTGCCATGGCGCCGCTGATCATTCAGCTCTGCGTGGAACGCCGCCTCAATCCCGTGCCCTATTTGCTCGCCATGGCCTGCAGCGTCAACGCCGGTTCGACTGCCACCATAATCGGTAGTCCGCAGAACATGCTCATCGGGCAGCACATGGATCTCGGGTTTGGCGCATTCATGATCTACACAGCGGTTCCCGCCCTGCTGTCGCTGGGTGCGATCTGGCTGGTTATTTCCCTGCTCTATAAAAACAAGTGGGTACTGACAGAAGTGAAACAGCAGGAAGCTGTCGAAACCTGCATCTTCGACCGTGTTGAGTCCGTGAAGGGTCTGGTCATCGCTGCGGTCATCATCGGCATATTCCTGTTCACGAACTGGCCACGCGATCTGGTGGCGCTTGCGGCGGGTGGACTGCTGTTGATGAATGCCCGCTTCCAGTCCAGGAAGATGCTCGATCTTGTCGACTGGCAGTTGCTGATCCTGTTCATCGGGCTATTTGTGGTTAACGGTGCATTCCAGCAGACGCATCTACCGCAGCAGTGGGTTGACAGTCTCCAGTCCCACGGCATTGATTTCCAGCATCCTGCGACACTCTTTGTGACAACGGTGTTTTTGAGTGACCTTGTCTCGAATGTGCCTGCAGTCATGCTGCTCATTCCTTTTGCCAAAGATGCGATCGCGGGTCCGGCGATGGCGCTGGCAGCGGGGATGGCCAGCAATCTCATTATCATCGGCAGCATTGCCAATATCATCGTCGTAGATGCCGCGTCACATTACGGGTTGACGATCTCGTTCCGGGAACACGCCCGAACCGGTGTACCGGTTACCATTCTCTCCCTGCTGATCGCCGCTGCCTGGTTGTGGCTCCTGGCGTAGGAGTACTTCGCAAGCGCGACCGGTCTAAACACTGAATTCGCGGATGCAATCCACTCCTGCAGGGTGTTGCTCCTGGCGTAGATGTGCTCCGAAAGCGCGAGGGGCACAAAACGTCCAGGAGCGGCGTCTCGCCGCGATTCGCGCCAGGGACAGCGTTCCTGGAATATGATTATTGCAAGGATCGGGTGGGCTGATTGTTACCTGTTCTCTCTAATCCGTGCCGTGAGCGCTGCCACCAGGGGATTCGCACTGAGGCCGTGCGCGACCACGCTGAGTGCAATGGTGCAGACCACGGTCATGGTGATCGTGCCGCCGTTGGGCAGGTGTTCATTGATCACGATCACACCGAACACGATGCTGGCCAGTCCCCGGGGCCCGAACCAGCCCATGAACAGTTTCTCACTAACGCGCAAATCCATGCCGCTGAGGGCTACAAATACCGGCAGCATGCGCACGATGGTAAGGCTGAGCAGCGCATACAGTACAACATCCCAGCTAAACGATCCCACTGCCTGACCAAACACACCGGCGCCGAATACCACCCAGGTGACCAGTGCCAGTGCATCCCCCGTCCCTTCGGCGGCGAGCAGCAGCTTGTGCTTGTGGTGCCTGGTAATCGCACCGAACAGCAGGCCGCCGGTGAAACAGGCAATGAACCCGCTGCCGCCCAGCCACTGCGACATGGCAAAGCAGGACAGGGCCAGGGCCGGCACGGTCAGTTGCTGCCAGGTCTCTGTAATCCATCCGTGTTCAGAGGACAGCCGGGTGATTCTGGCGCCGAGGAAGGTGAAGCCGATGCCCACGGCGATCCCGATACCAATCCCTTCTGCCACCAGTTGCAACACCAGTACGGTGGGTACAGCGCCCGCTCCGGTGTCCGCGGCAAGGGCGATAAAGACGAACAGGATCGGCACGCAGATGCCGTCGTTCAGGCCGCTCTCCACATTCAGGCCCTCGCGGATACTTGATGGAACGTCTGTATTCGTTACCACCGCCATGCCCAGGGCGGCATCGGTGGGCGCCAGCATGGTCGCCAGGATGGCGATCTCGACCAGGCTCAGGCCATCGAAGAGGAGCACTCCAAAGCCGAATCCGAGCAGGATGGTCAGCGGCAGCCCGATCATCAGCAGACGCTGGGGTATATGGAAGCTCCGCCTCAGTACACCGAGATTTGCATTGGCGGCGTCCGTGAACAGAATCAGGGCGAGCGTCAGTTCGGCAAGGGTGCGCAACCCCTCCTTGTCGACATTCAGGTTCAGGACTCCCAGTCCCAGCGGACCGAACGCCAGGCCGAAGGCGGTAAACACCAGTGCCCCGTTGACGGGTGTGCGTTCGAGCCCACCGCTGGTGATGCTGTAGAGAAAAACGCACGCGGCCATGATCGCCAGGTTTTCATACATGGGTGCATTCTACTTTAGTGTCCCCGAATATGGGATCAGTAAACCCTGCGCCTTTAGCCAGTGGATATTCACCAATCAGCGGATTTATAACTGTCGCAGCAAGGATTCGCACTGCTGCAGCAAGGCCCGGGCACCGGCGGTTCTGAAACAGTTGCGTGCGGACTGCAGTTCCAGATCACCGCTGTGAACAATACCTGCTTCAATCAGAATCTCCGCGAGACGCAGACGCACAATGGCCGTATGCAGCGGCGAGCCCGCCTTGTTCCAGGCGCTGATGGCCTGCCGCAAGTCATCAATTGCGATCTGTGTGTCTCCCCGGTGCAATGCCAGTTCCGCCTGCGCGTGCATCATCATGCCTTTATGGGCGTCACTGACGTACAGCTCCGGCGAGGCGTGCAGCTCGGCCATGGCAGTCCGGGCCTGCCCGGAATCATTGTCCGCCAGACAGACCCTCACATAGCTCGACAGCAAGGCACCCCTGCGTTGCCGGTTTGCCCACTTGTTGTCTGCCAGGCTTTGCTCAAGCATTTGCCTGGCAGCGGCAGGCTCGCCAGCGGCGAGTTTCAGCATGGCCAATCCCGGCTGCGGATCCCAGCCCAGCTCATAGGCACGCCGGAACGCAGCCTCAGCCTGGTCAGGTTCCCCGCGTAACTGGTAGATATCTCCCAACACCTGATAGGCGTTGCCTTCCGCCCAGGGGGCGCGTACCGCGAGGGACGCACACATGGCCCTGGCTTCGCCCTCCGCCTCGTCCAGTCTGCCCTGGATGCTCAGAACTTCAGCCCGATGCAGTCGGCAGGTACCGGGAAAGTCATGCAGGGGGCTGTTTTTACACCAGCGGATAAACTCGTTTGTCCACTGGGTCGCCCGCTCCCAGTCCCCCCGGTTGCGGCAGCCCCAGATCATCGAGCAATAGACGATTCCTCCCGGTAGCGGGCTTACCTCGCCCGCAAGCACCGCGGCGGCGGCCTCGTCCTGCAACGCCGCACCTTCCTTGAATTTGCCTTTTGCCTGCAGTGCCAGGCCCAGATAGTTCAGTCCCAGAATCTCGAGGTCGGTATCCGCGAGTACACGTCCGATCTCCAGGGCCTGCCGGGCATGGTCTTCCGCTGTCTCCAGATCACCTTCCACAGCGGCGAACTTGCTGCCCTGCCACATCAGTATCCCCCGTTCCCGGGAGGGTTCATTTTCAGGCAGCAGGTGAAAGGCCCGCTGGTGCAAGCCCTTCGCGACTGCCATTTCCCGCTGTTCAAATTTAACCATCGCCAGATTCAACATGGCTCTCGCAGCGCCGTAGCTGTCGCCCTGGATGGTATGTGCCGTGACGGCGCGTTCCAGCGGCCCAACGGCGCTGCCGGTCTGACCGGTGTACTGAATCGCATCGGCCCAGCGTTCAAGGTCAGGACCTTCCAGTGCCGTTTCGGTATCGGCAAGCTGAAACGCCTCGATGGCCTCCTCCCAGTCGCCCTGCTCGTACAACTGGCGGGCGACTTGCAACTGTGGTGGAACATCCGCTGCCTGCGGATCCTGCTCAAGTTCGATAATATCGGCACAAAATCGGTAGCCGGTCCGGGAAAAGGTGCGAATGGCGTCAGTCAGACCACCCTGCCGTAATGCGGCGCGGAGCAGGCTGATTGCCCGCTGCAGCGATCCTTCAGTGACCACGATCCCTGGCCAGAGACTCTCCAGCAGCTCATCCTTGCTCACCACCCGGTCGCGGTTGCTTGTCAGGTAACACAACAGGTCGAACACCCTGGGTTGCAGGGCAATCTCCCGACCGTGCAGACGCAGTTCACGGCGCGATTCATCCAGTTCGAACGAGTCAAATTGGTATATCGACATTGCCGCGGATCCTGTTTCATGTGAAGAGTTAGCAAATGGTAAGGAATTGATAAGGGTTAGAAAAGGAGTTTCAGGTCGTCGACAACTAAACTTTTAACTGTCAACGGCACTCGACGGATACATTCGACACCCTGACGTTCGTTAACAGTTTAATCCGAGATAGAGGAGATACCGACATGCAACTTTTTACAATACGTCGCCGCAATGCCTGGAAAAATGCACAGGAACTCGAAGCGACCGCCAGTCTTTCATTACGCATCGGCAACGATGAAATGGCCGACAAGGTCCGCTGGATCCGTTCCTACGTGGTACAGGAAGATGATGGAACCCTGGGTACACTCTGTTTATACGAGGCAGTCGACGAGCAGGCTATTCGGGAACATGCAGAAAAAGCGGGTATGCCAGCAGATGAAATCACTCCGGTTGCGCGTACCGTGGTCGTTCGCGAGGATCCCCGGGAAGACCCGAAGGCAGCCTGATCAGTACTGCTACAGGCGTCCCAGGGACGGGGCGCCCGAGGTAGATGCCGGCCGCTCTGCTGGTAGTCATGTTTATCAGCAGTCTGAAAATTTCGTTACCCTGGCGCAGGCTGCTACCCATGGGAATAAATACTTTGATTTTCTGTTAGCGCATCCCAGGCAGATCACCCGGACTCTTTATCAGTTGGCCAGTAACGTCGCAACTCACGCGAAACTGACCGGCAAAGCAAATTTCTCATAACCCGCTACCCATGGTCTGGTTCGTTTTTTCGAGGTCGTCGCTTAAACAGCGCCACCCTGATGAACTCAATTTATCAACGAACTCTGCGGCCTTGCGCTCGCAATAATTCTGCGTATTGCTTGCCTCCCACAATACATGGGGCATAACATTCTCATCCGGCTTGGAATAAAACACCTTGCATGGCAAGCGCGCAGGCGCACCCGGGTAGAAAACAACCACTTGTCGGGTAAGCCCGGCTTGCTTGCATGTCCATGCGCTCGCAGAAACGCCTGACGTCAGCCCCAGAAAGACAAGAAAACACACGGCGGATCCAGCATTCAGATGCTTCATAGCGTTTATCTTCACTGTTAAAGCGGTCTACTTCTCTTGGGTAACGCATTAACGGCATCATTAACGGGGTCAGATCACAGTTCTCACTAATATTAGCCTAATCTGTGATCTGACCCCAATTATATGACCCCAATTATAACTATCCTCAGGCCTCATAGATGTCAGGGCTTTGCGAGAAGCTTGGTATAGATCGCATTCTTTTCTTCCTCAGTAGTGCTTGTATCAAAGCGCTCGAATTGGCCAAAAAGATAAAGTCTTTCGTTCATTGTCATGCCGCCAATTCCCAAAACGGCCTCATCTTTGAATGCTTGCCATAAGCCGTATGCCTTTGAATGGTCTTCTTCGCTTGGCAACCAAACATTACCAAAGAATCTTTCCACCATCGTTTCAAGTTCTTTGACGTTTCTATCGTCCGATTTCCATGCTTCGATGTATTGTGCGAATTCGCTCAGTAGCTTTTCATTCGAAATTCTTCTGAATTCCTGAGCAAGTTCATCGATGTTCATTTTTAGCCCTGACTACATATCGTCATCATTGGCAAAGTTGCTACTAGCTGTCCCTTGGTGCCGTGATGTCCCTGCAGTATAGCGGCATCAGCAGGCAAAGGCATGCAAGCGGGAAGTGTTGGGTCAGGCAGGCAGAAAATCGATGGGATAGGTGATGGTGACTTCGCTCACGTCCCTGGCTTCGAAGTTGAAGAGCTTGACGCGTTGCGCGATTTTCCGGCCGAGGTCTGCATCGTGCAGTTCACTGGAGACCAGTTCACAGTGCGTTACTTGTCCGGACGGGGCGATGGTGAGTTGCAGGACAACCTTGCCCTGCAGCGTCGGGTCCTGTCTCAACGCACGGTTGTAGACACTGTAGATCGCGCCCTTGTTGCGGTCAAACACCATCTGTATCTCTTCGATGCTGCGCCCTGCGGTGCGTGCACCGCGGTCACTGCTGCCGACGGTGCCGCCGGTCGCCTCGTCAGCCGGACTGTGTATCTGTGTGATGGTGCGTGTTGCCAGTTCGCCGCCGCCGGTGTTGCGGCTCAGGCTGGACGTCTGGATGCCGCCGCTTGATCGCGTGGTCCCGGCGGTGAGGATAGCGCGTTCGGTGGTGCGGGCCTGCCCGCCGCCCTGTGAAAGCTGACCGGTTTTTCGCAGATTACTGGTGCTGCCGGCCTGGCGCATATCAGCGAGGTTGTCCTTGAGCGCCAGCAGACCAGCCTGCTCGGCCTGTTGCCTGGCCGTTACCCTGGGCTTTACCGGCACGGGTTTGGCCGGGGTCGGTTTGGCGACTTTCGGCACCGGCTTCGCCGGCGTTACGGTCTTCTTCGGCGCGACCGCCTTTTTTGGTACGGGCACCGGCTCCGGCTGGGTGACCTTTTTGGGCAGCGGTTGCGGGACCGGTTTCGGTTTGGGTGGCGGCGGGACCGGCTTCAGTTCCAGGATCAGGGTGGCGAGACGGGGTGGCTCTTCAATGACGGGGGCAGCAATTTCGGGAAGTGGCAGGAAGGGCACGGCCACGCCGAACAACAGGCACAGGACCAGGTTGATGCGCAGGATGCGCTGAAAGCGGTCATCGCTTTCGGCGCAATACGTCCATGGCATGGTCAGCACGTGACTGTAACTCGTCATGGCTCAGCTCGCCGGCAGCGGCTTTTGCAGTACCGCCAGTGAAATGCGCCCAACTCCTGCTTCGGTGCAGCTCGCCATCACCTGCTTGAGGACCTTGTAGGGAATATCGCGGTCGCCCATGATGGTGACCTCGTGGTGCATGGAGTCGCCATTCATGTCACGCTGGCCGGATTCAACGAGTGCTGACTGCAGGGCCGTCTTCAATCGGTCCATGGCGTCACTGTCTGTATTCTGTAGCGCGGCGACGCTGGTAATGACCTTTCCATGAATCAGTATGTCGGTGTTGTTGATCATGACGACCAGCGCCATGCGTGGCTGTTGTTCAGCGACCGACTCGGGCAGTTTTACGGACTTTTGCGTCGGCAGCACTTCCCCGTCGGAGGAGTTCACCAGCAGGAAGAACACCAGGATGGTAAAGATATCCATCAACGATACCAGGTTGATGCCGGTGCTGCGGCCGGCACGTTTGTGGTGGCGTTCCATGCGTTCTGCGCGACGTGAGCGGATCATGGTCAGATACCTTTGCTGCTGGCGACCCGGTTATTGTTGTCGGGTGCATCACCAATGGAGATCTCCGGAAACAGTTCGGCCAGCTGTAATGCACCGGCCTGCACCACCGCTGCCACACGGATGCTGTCCATGACATGTACCACGGTGTCGTAGGGAATGTCGGCCTCCAGCAACAGCAGGGCGTCGAGTTTTTCCGGGAAGCGCGCCTTCACCTGCTGCAGCAGCTCCGAGAGTTGCTTATAGTCGTGTCCGCTGTCGCCCGCCGGGATGCGCCGGATCAGGCCACCGTGACGGTCCCCTACTTCGATACTGTCAGCGCGCACAATGATCTCCAGCTGCAAGTCCTGCTTGCTGTCAGCCTGGTCGGCGGCTGCCTGCGGCAAGTTCAGTTCCAGGATGGTAATGCGCGAGAACACTGCCGTGATGAGCAGAAACGGCACCAGGATCACCATCAGGTTCATGAAGGCGGTGATATTGATGTCGCCCGGTTCGTGATGTCCGGCACGGCGCCGCAGGCGGCGTCTCATCCGGCCTTGACCTCACTCAGGGGCCGTTCAGTCAACAGGTTAAGGAATTTCACGGAGGCCATTTCGAGGCTGTCGACCAGCTGCGTGGTCTTGGTCTGCAGCACGGCGTAAATCAGCAGCAGCGGGATGGCCACCATCAGGCCGAAGGCCGTGGTGTTCATCGCCACCGAGATACTGGCGGACAGCATGTCAGCCTTCTCTGCCGGATTGGCAGCGGCGACCGCGGTAAAAGCCTGGATCAGGCCGATGATGGTTCCCAGCAGACCCAGCAGGGTGGCGATGTTGGCAAAAGTGGCGAGATAGGGCGTGCGTTTTTCAAGGTTGGGCACGGTCTCCATCAAGCCCTCCTCCATGGCGATCTCGACATCGTCGCGGCGCCGCGAAGTGCGTGCGCGGTTGAGACCGTAAGTGAAGATATGGCTGATGGCGGAGCGCGATTTTTCGGTGATCATGGCGACCTGCAGATAGTCACCCTTCTGCAACAGCGGCTGCAGCTTTTTCCAGATGCGGTGGTTGCTGGTTTTGGCCATGCTGAGATAGATGTAACGCTCGATGGCAATGGCGAGGCCCAGTGCGAGGATCACTACGATCGGGTACATGAATAAACCGCCGGACTGGAAGAATCCGACAATGGTGGTGTAGGCGTCCATAGTGTGCTCCTGTTTGCCGTGTGATGTTGGATAATCCTGGTCTTTACAAAAAAACCTTCATGTAGGAGCGGCGTCCTCGCCGCGAATAAGCGCGATGGGACGGCGCTCCTACAGGGTAAAGAGTACGGGTGTGTTCACTCAATTCCGTGAACTGCTTCGTAGTACTCGAGTTCCCTGAGGAACACATCACGGTCAACGGGTGCAAGGATTTCACCGACCAGGCTGTTCATGGGACGGCCGGCCAGGTCACCGGCCTCGGCTGATTTCCACGGCACGATGTGCAGCGCCTTCGGCAGTTCCCGGTTGCCGACGATGGTGGCGCCGTCGAGTGTCAGGGTCTCCTCGGCATACGCCCGCAAGGCCGTGACCAGTAGCAAGGCAGGCATCAGCGTGTGTAGCGTTATCCATTTCATGGTTTCACCTTCGCCGTGACGTTGTCGCCGGGATTGACCGCCTCCAGTGTAGTAATCCATGCCTGCAGTTGCGGGTCGTCGGTGGCGGTGAGTTGCTGGTAGCGCTGATAGTGCGCCAGGGCCTGTCGCGGATTTGGCAGGTAGCGGTCATAGAGGACGGCGAGGTTCCAGTGGATGTTACTGTTGTCCGGATCACGGCGCAGCGCTTCTTCGTAAATGAATTGCGCCTCGTCGAGACGGCCGTGTCGCCGGTAGAGCATGCCGAGCTGGTTGTAGGCCTCGATACTCTGGCTGTTGGTGTCGATGGCCTTCTTGAAGTCGGTTTCGGCGCTGGCATGATTACCCAGCATGGTCTCGGTAATGCCAAGATTGACCCAGGGTCCGGAGAGCGTCGGTTGTTCGGTGGTGATGCGTGACAGTCGTTCTCGGGCGACCTGCCATTGCTCGCTCTGCATCGATTCGATGGCCTGCTGGTAGTCGGCCTTGATGTCCGCCGAGGGTGTCGCGGTGATTGCCATCCGGGCAGGGGGCGCGGTGCAGGCATTTAACAGCAGCAGACAGAGGGCTATGAATAACAGCACCAGTGCATGTTTTATCTTCATTTTTTATTCCCTCTCTTCGACCCTCTCCTTGAAGGATGGAGTGCTTTATTGCAGTGCGGTGACATAGGGCGCCCCTCTTTCGAGTTTGGCGTATTGAGCAGGGACCATTCGCGCCAGTTGCTGCAGGCTCTTTTCAGTCCAGGCGTTGTACAAACCGGATTCGATGCGATGTGCGTTGGTTTCGTGCAGGGCGATGGCCTGCTCTTCAAACGGATAGGCCTGTTCCTCCAGCAGGATGTTGTACTGTTCCAGTGCCTCGCCGCTGAGGCTGGCAGGCCGTTGTGATTCCAGCAAGGCAGCGCCCAGCTGTGCATAGATCTGCGCCGTCTGGTAGGTGGCGGCGGTGGTGACTTCGGCGACCTGGTAACTGGCCGCCTGGTCATACTGCTGCATGGCCGACTCCATCAGGCGTTTCTTCCTGGCAAGACTCTGTTGCAGTGGCAGGACCAGTTGCACGCGGCGATAGTTTTCATGGGCATGATCAGCAAGCGTCAGTTGTGCATTCGCAGCAAGATAGCGGGTGCGGTCACTGCGTTGTGTACCTGCCTGCCGATCTGCCTTGATGATGTTCGACAACCAGCGCTGCTGCTCCGCAAGGTTGTTGATGTCCGCGTAATGGATGGCGATTCGTTGGCGTGCCTCGACGGCCTGCTCAACGGGTTGCGGAAATTGCGCGACGTAGTGCTGGTACGCCGTGATGGCGGCGTTCGGCTGGTCTGCGTCGTCATACAGTTCCGCCGCTTGCCAGAGTGCCTCGCGCCGCAGCATCGGATCCCCATGGCTATTGCCGATGCGCTCGAATTCCCGGGCGGCCTGCAACGGCTGGTTCTCGGCCAGGTAGGCCGTGGCGAGGCGCCGCGTCACCTCGTCCTGGCGCGGATCACCTGGATAGCTGTTGCGAAAACGGTCCAGTACGGTGGCTGCCTGTGACCATTGCTGTAGTGACAACAGGCCGGCGGCGGCGTCATACTCGGCGGTCGCCACAATGCTGGCCGTGGGCGTGGCCGTGGCGATCCGCTGGAAATGGGCAATGGCGGCCGCGGTCTCGCCAGCGGCCTGCGCTGCTTCTCCCTGTTTGTAGATAGATGCTGCAAGCCGTTCATTTATATTATTATATTCCTTGTTGTTCCTCGACATACGCTGGCGTACCTGCTGGTAGGCGGCCTCGGCCTGCAGATAGTCCTGCTGCTCGAAGTACGCGTGGGCCTGTACCGTCCAGGCAACCCGCTGCTGGGCGGCACTGGCCTGTTCGCTGCTGATGACGGTCTGTGCAACCTGTATCGCCCGTTCCTGATCACCACTGGCCAGCAGCTGTTCACTGCTGCGGGTGAGCACCGCCATCGCCTGCGGGTGCTGCGGGAAGGTGGTGGCAAAGCGAATGGCATGTTCGATGGACTGCTGGTGCCACGCCTGTTGTGCACCACCCGAGAGGCGCTGTTCCTGTTTGTCGTAGGCCAGTACGGCCGCATACCCGGCGGCGGCTGCGTTTTCATGATCGGCGTAATCGTAGGCGGTGAGTTCGTATTCCCGTGCGGCCTGCTGGTAATCGCCGGATTCGAATAACAGTTCCGCCAGCAGAAAATTCATCTGTGCAGCGGCCGCATCCTCCCTGAATGAACCCAGGTACATCCGGTACCAGTGCGTCGCCTGCTGGTAGTCCTGCGGCTTTTTCTCCTTCTGCGCCAGTGCATGATAATGGCGGGACAGGTCGGTCATGGCGAGCTTCAGGTAATCCAGTACCTGCGGGTTGTCCTGCGGAGAATAATGCTGCCAGTATTCGCTTTGCAGGTTGTACTGGTCGACCAGGGCCTTTTTGCTCTCCAGCACCAGTGTCGGGAAGTTGCCTTGCTGGTAGGTTTCGATGACACGCATCTGGAAACCGGGTGCGAGACGATGCACGGGGTTTTGTGTCACAAAGGCCTGGAAGGTTTGCGCGGCGTCGTTATAGCGCTCCTTCTGCAGGTACAGTCGACCGAGGTTGTCGTAGATGATGTATTCGTAATGGCGTGTGCCGTGACTGTCGAAATACAGGGCCACGCCATCGGCGCCCTGCCCGTAGGAAAAATTCAGACTGACAACGCGCAGGGTATCTTCCACCAGTTCGCGCTCGGCACGGCTGAGGTGGCCGAGTTGCACATTGTCCGCTGCATCATCCAGCAGCGCCAGGTCCAGCAGTGCCATGAAGGCATTCAGTGATTCCTCCGGCATCGACAGTTTGAAAAAACACCAGCCGCGTTTGTAGAGCGACTGGCGGTAGAATGGGTTGTCCGCGCCGCTGCTGACCACGGCACTATAGGCCTGTTCTGCAAGCAGGTAGTCGCGTTGTTCGAAGAGGATTTCACCGCGACGGAATTGAGCTTCCAGTGCATAGTTGCTCTGCGGGTACTGTTGTACCAGCTCAGCCAGGGTGTCGAGCGAGTCTTGCGGCTGGCCATCCATTTCATAGGCACGTGCCAGTTGATAGAGCACCGAGTCGTTGTCTGCACGGTGCGGATAGAGTGACAGTACATTCCGGTACAGCTCGATGGACTCGCGTGCCTGGGTGTGTAGCAACGACCTGGTGGCCGGGGAAGCTTGCACGGCCTGCGGCAATTCCTCCTTTTCCAGGTTCAGGTCGGCAATGCGACGCATTGCCTGCGGGCGTGAGTCCGACTCGGCACCGGTGTCGAGAAACGAGCGGTAGGCCGAAATGGCCTGTACTTCACTGGAGGAGACCGGTGTGTCTTCAATCTTGACCGGGCGCTTGCCAAGACTTGCGATGGTGGGTGCATCGTCGCCACGCAATACCGAGCAGGCGCTGCACGCCGCAGCGACCAGCAGGATAGCAGGCCAGGTGTACTTCATGGTGCGCTGCCCTCGCCCGTCGGTGACTGCAGCGCACTGTCATAGGTCTGCGCCAGGGCGAAGCGTGCCTGGATGATATAGGCATCGACGCGCTGTTGCTGCTGTTCGAGTTCCTTGATCGCCAGCTGTTCCAGCTGCGAACCTTGTGCCAGCAGGGTTGCATCTGTCCGGGTGGCCAGAAGTTCGATACGGGCCTTGTTGTCTGTAATGCGCTTACTGAAACCAGCAAAGCCGGAGGGTGTGTCGAGATCGGCCTGCTGCAGGTTGTCGATGCCCTGTTGCGACTCGTCGAGCAGTGTCTCCAGTTCGGCAAGTTGTTTCCTGGCCTGTCGCAGGCGTGGCTTGTAGTCGCTCTGGAACTGCCAGATCAGAATGCCGCGCAGACGTTGCTGCTTTTCACGCAGGGCGGCGGTGTCGGGGTTGTCTGGCAAGGTCGACAGTTGTGCGCCGATCTTCTGCAGTTGTTGCCATTGCCGCGTTTCATCCGGGTTCGCCAGTCCGCTGGTATCGTCCGTTGCCTCGATTCGGTTGAGTGCGCCGGACAGCGTCGCATAGCGCTGTTGCAGTTGCTGTAGCCGCGTGCCTTGCAGTGCCTGCTGTGCCGCGGGGCGGTGCGCCTCAAAGCGCGCCTGCCGGGCGGCGAGCATGTCGTCATAGGCGCTGATGTCGCTTTTCCAGGTGGATAGATTTTCTTTCAAAACCAGCAGATCCCGGTAATTCTTTACCGCTTCCTGGAAATCATGCGATGACATGAGTGCCAGCTGGTAGCGCAGTGCCGGGGCTTCGGAATCGAGATGCAACTGCTGCAGCCAGCCATTGCCTGCGCCGAGGTCGTGTTGCTGCAGGAGTTCCTGCAGGTCGCCCTGCTGGATTGCGTCGATAGACTGCGCCAGCTTCTGCCGCTCCGCGAGCAACTGCGCAATGCCGTCGTTGTACTGTGCGACGGCACGCCCGTGGAGGTTCATCCGGGTCATGGCATAGGGGATGGCGAGCAGGGATTCCTGCACAGCAGGGTCGGTACTGTCACGGTGACTCAACTCCAGCCAGGGCACCAGCGCCGCACCGAAGTTTTCGCTTTCGCTATCCGCCCAGCCGGTGCCAAGCAATGCACGGTTCGACAGCGGGCCTTCGAGACGCACACGCTCCAGTGTCTTGCGAGCCTGCTGCGAGTTGCCGTCTTGCAGGTAGCTGTAGCCGAGTGCCAGATTGGCCTTGTCGCGCAGCAGACGCAGTTCCTCGTCGCCCGCGTGGCTGTCGCCGATACGATCCAGTTGTTTGGTGCCGCGTTTCAGCTGCTGGTCGCGAAGCAGTGCAATACCGAGATTGTAGCCAAGATAAGGTGACCAGTGCTTGCCGCTGTGTGTATCCTCCAGGAGACTGATGGCCGCCTTATTGTTGCCTTGTTGCAGCAATAGCAAGCTGTGCAGGTTGATCGCCGCCGTGCGGGTTGCAGCGCTCATGTTTCCCTGTACGCGTTCGATCGCCTGTAGTGCCGCATCCATATCATCGCGTTGCCAGGAGATTTTCGCCAGGTAGAACCAGGCACGATTACGCGTGCTGACATCGGTGGTTTCTTCGCTGAGCAGGCGCTGGAAGATGCGGTTGGCCTCGTCCCTCAGGCCGTACGACAGGTCGAGACCGCCAAGCATCAGTTCGGCCTCTGTGGCATGGTGCGGCAGGTGTTGCTGTTGCCGGGCGACCTGCAGTTGCACGATGCTGTTGAAGTAGTCCTGCTGGAAATAATAATAGAGTACCTCGCCGTATTGCAGGTCCCTGACCGATGTGGGGGGGGCGTCTGCTGCGGCCAGGGCACGCGTGATCCCGATGAGACACAGCAGCAGCGCCCATGAGCGGGTGATCCCCGGCATACTCCCTATTCCCATTCCTTGATGCTGAAATCGGGCTGCTCGCTGCTTTCGTTATCCATGATCTTCAATTCAACGAAACGGGCCCCGAGCGACTTGGTGAGCACATGGCTGGCACCGCGGCGGTATTCTCGGCTATTGGGCCCCTTGCCGGTAAAGATGGCGACCAGTTCGTGTTCACCGGTCTTCAGATTGCCCATGTAGAGTCGCTGCACGCCGCCCTGTTGCAGGGCGTCCACCTCGCGTGGCGTATAGAGATAGTTGCTGACTACCTTGTCATCGATCTTCAGTTGCACGGAGTCGAGTGAAAAAAACTCGCCGACATCAAGGGACAGGAACACGGCGACCTGGGTGCTGGCGGGATACAAAAGTTCTTCTTCGAGGATAAACAGTTCCCTGTTGAGAGCCAGCACATCCTGCTTGAGGGTCTGGATTTCCTCGTCGAGACTGGCATTTTCGCTGGCTGTCGCTGCGACCGGTTCTGCGCCGACGGTCATGCTGCAGAGCATCAGCAGCAATAAGACGTAACGGAACGTGGCGGGTAGATGACATGTATGGGGCATGACAGGCGCTCTCCGTAAACACAGCGATGGCTGCCGATGAGCAGCCAGAAATGAGTGTGCAGGATTAGTGATCGGGGTGATGCGCGGATCATCACAGTTTTTGGCGCGGTCGCGGTCTGGTGAATAGATAATTGCAGGAGCGGCGTCCTCGCCGCGATGGATTGGATATTGCCGGATCGCGCCGGGGACGGCGCTCCTGCAAGTCATTCATGAATACGGTTACTGGACCCGTGCGAGACCGGCTGAGTAATGCATCTGTCCCTGGTTATCGATAATGACGGCCTCGGTATCTGGAAGGGTATTGATCAGCTGCAGGCCCTGCTTGACACCGAGAACAAACACGCTGGTGGACAGGGCATCCGTATCGGTGGCCACGGACCCGATAATGCTGGAACTGTAGACCTCGTGGGGTGATTTACCAGTGCCCGGATTAAGAATATGATGGTAGCGTACGCCGTCCTCTTCAAAATAACGCTCATAATCACCGGATGTTGAAATCGCAGCATTCTCCAGCGGGATCATGGAGACGATGCTTTGCCTGTCGCGTGGATTGCGGATGCCGACATTCCACGGCCTGTCCCGATGTTTGCCGATGACGCGCGAATCACCGCCGGCACTGATGATGGCATTCTCTACACCGGCATTCCGCAGGATCTCCATACTGCGATCAACGGCATAGCCTTTTGCGATGCCGCCAAGGTCGATTCGCACACCGGGTCGCAGGAATTCAATGGTGGACTGTTGCGGGTCAATCTTTACGTGCCGGTAATTGATGGCCTGCAAGGCCTGTTCGAGTTGCTTATCACTGGGTTTCTTTCCCTCGCGGTAGTCATAATACTGCCCGGCACTGGCATAGGTGATATCAAAGGCACCGCCGGTAATGACCGAATAGTCCAGCGCACGGATGATCAGCGACAGGAGTTCTGTACTGACGGTGACCGGGCCATCGGCGGCGTGGGTATTGATATAAGACAGTTCACTCTCGGGCTTGTAGGTGCTCATCAGGTCATCGATACGCTGCATTTCGTCCATGACCGATTGTGTCAGCAGTCGGCCCTGTTCAGCATCGTCATGCCAGAGTTCAACGTTGATGGCGGTACCCATGATGGCCGCTTCCTGCTGGTACCAGTCAGCCATGGCATTGAGCGGCCACAGCAGCAGTAGCGACAGGGCAAAAAGGTGTCTGCGCTGTGCCCGGCGATTCGTCGGGCAAAGCCTTGATGACAGGAGTGTCTGCAGTCGGGCCATGACTCTATATCGTTCCGGCGACAATCGGGCTGAATGCCGTCAATCGGTCCATGAGTGCGGCGCTGCCCAGACCATGGTTCGGGAACAGGCTGGAAAAGTTGCCCTGTTCGCCGTGCAGTGCCATGTAATTCAGGATGACGGTCTCGACCAGCAGGTTGACCTGGTTGGCGGCCGGCGTGGCATTGGTCTCGACAGAGCCGTCACCACGAAAATACCCCAGCTGCTGATGCAGCGCCTGTTCAGCCATGTTCGCGCCGATAAGCTGCGGCCTTGCGCCCGGGTTGTAGACCAGAAAGAAGGATGCAGCGGTGGATGAGTTATCACCGGTCCAGACACCCTTGCCGCCGCCTGTCTGGGTGTCGTCGGTCATGCCGTTGCTGAATACCGAGCCGTCGCTGAATACATACACCATCAGGGGCACACCGCTGCCATTGTTGGCGCGTGCAGCGTATTCCAGGCAGGCGCCGATACAGCGTCCGGCGCGCAGGTCGCGCAGTTCGCCGCTGGCGCGATCACCGGTGTGGTAGTCATAGCCACCGAGGGTGATGGTGCCGGCACCGGCGAAGCCGTTGATAACCATTTTCATGACGGAGGCGGTCTTGCGAAACTCGCTGTCATTGTTGAATTCGTTCTGGCCGAATATCCCGCCGGGTCCGACGATATCAGGATCGAGCGCAGGATCGAGCGTGGTCGGGTCACCGAAACGGTCGGCAATGTCCGCCGCCTTCACATAACCGCACTGCACCAGGTCCTTGATGATTGCATCCGCGCTGACACGGGTATCGACCTGGTCGAGTTTCATCCGGCTGATGCGTTCAATGGATTCCATTACGGCCACTGCATCGTCCTGGCTGAGTACACCGATAAGCTGGCCGGTATCCACCATGCCCGTCACATCGGACGGCCGGTCCACCTTGGTGGGACGAATTGACGGGTCGATGAGCATGGCCGGCGCCATGGAATTCCCGCCGGAGTCAGAACTGCTTGAACCGATCAGCGACAGCAGGCTGCCATCCGCGCCGGCGCGCGCGATGCCGTACATGGGATTATGGGGGTTGTTGCCGGTATCGTTATCCGAGCGTGCCGGGATTACCGCACCATTGATTTCAGTACTGCGTGCCGAGGCCTTCTCCTGGATGCCTTGTAGCATGGCACTGCTGGCATGAAAGCCGAGGCCGAAGTCCGAATTGATGAAACTGGTGCCGGTCAGCGGATTAATCGAATCCGGTGTCATGTCACCTGGCAGTCCCAGCTTGCTGTAGCCGGCGGTGCTGAGTGAATCCAGCTGACCGTCCTGTTTACCGACCAGCACATTGGATCCCGCGATATTCGCGCCGCCGGCCAGGTCAAAACAGATAAACGGGATTTTCCCGGCGCCAAGGGATTTGATGCCGCAACTTGCCTTCAGCGCCTCCAGGTCCGGGGACAGGGCGGCGGCGGCACTGCGCGGGTTGGCGAACAGGCCGAACAGCGTTGGCGCGGTGACCAGGCCCAGTCCGGCAAGCAGGCCCTGCCCCAGCAAGTCGCGCCGGCTGATCGGGCGGCCGTGATCATTCAGTCGCAGGGGTTCATTCAGTCGGCGGTGGCTGGTTTTTCTGACCATGCAAGGCTCCCGTTATTTCCTATTGAATCAGCATGGCGGCGCTGCCAAGCAGGGCGGCACAGGTCGCCTTCACAACTTCCCGTGTACGTGCTGCCGTGGGGCAGCTCGGTGAAGGACCGTTGGCGCAATCCGTCAGGATCAGGATCAGGTCATCGAGTTCACTGATCACCTGTGCCGGATCGGGCTGCGTCGTCAAGCCGGTATTCATTACCCGTTCCAGCAGCGGCAGGATGACCTGGTCACGCTGAGCGGCGGTATTAAAAGCGTTGTCGGCGGTTTCGTCGAAATCGAACTGCGGAAAGTAGTCGCTGCGCAGCACCTCGCCGTTGTCGTCAACCAGCGCGTTGCAGTATTCGATGGCCAGTTGCGAGACGGCCATCTGGTGTGCTGACAGGAAGCCCTCGATATTCTCAACCGTCGGCAGTTGTTGCCTGACGGTACCGAATACGGCCTGGACATTCGCCTGTTCGGGACTGACCCGGGTGATTGCCGCCATGCTGGCATTGATCTCATCGAAGGTGCGCAGGCCGACATCGGCGCTCTCCGGCAGGTCGGGTGGTGTGCCGGGTTGCAGCGGCTGTGGCTCGATGACAACATGGGTATCGTTGCCAAATACCTCAAAGGTAAGGAAGAACTCGTCTGATTCGGGTCCTTTTTCCAGTGCGATAATGGTGCCCAGTGGCGACAGTAACTGACCAATGCCGGGTTGATACAGTGCATTGTCGAGGGTGGTATCCAGGTTCTGGTAGGCCTGACCGATGTTTGCCTCCTTGCCATTGATGCCGATTCGCATGCCCGCCACGGGAATTGTGCCGGGTCTAGCGTCGGGGTTCAGGATAATGAACTGCGGGGCATTGAACAGGTAGCTGTAGTTGTCGAACTGGCTGACTTCGAATATCACATAGGAATCCGCAATACCGCTGTGATCACTGACGTTGAACAGCAGGAAGAATTTTTCACCGACACCGGCCTCGAAGTTCTGCAGGATCTGCGCCGGCGTGAGGGCGCGGTTATGGATGGCGACGAGGCGCAAACGTCCCTGCCACTGGCGGTCACCGGAGACCTCGTTGCCCAGCACAAAGGCAAAACTGTCATCCCAGTCGATGAGGCTGCCGCCGGTTACCGGGTCGCTGTCACCGGTAAAGACGCCATTGACGTAAATGCGCCGGCCATTGACCGGATCATAGGTTGCCACGACATGCTGTTGCGTCGCCTGCAGGTCTTCATCGGCGTCGGCGGTTGACAGCGAAGGGCCGCCGTTGGGGTCGGTGCCGGTGCTGCGCTGCAGAAAATCGTAATTATATTGTGTCTGCCCGAGGGTGAAGTTTCGTGCACTGGTACCGGCTGAGTAGCTGATAATGCGTGCCGGACCTTCCTGGGTGACATTGGCGGGTACCACCCAGGCCTCGATGGTGTATTCACCGGTGGCCGTTATCAGCTCATGCAGCTTGCGACTGGTGGCAGTCGAGGCCTGGGCCTTGCCGTTGCTGATATCGATACCCCAGCCACCTACCCAGCCGGTATTGCCGCTGAGTGTCAGGTGCATGCCCGGCTCCACGCCGCTGGTGTCGAAGGCGGTGTTCCCCTGCCCGGTCTTGAACTGGTAGAGCGCGATGACATTTGTATCATGACGATTGCCACCACTGGCAACGATCCCTTCAGGCAGGGTCAACGCCTTGCTGGTGACCAGCTGTGGATCGATTTGCGTCACCGGGATCTGACCCGCGAAAGCGGCAATGGCCGCCTGCATGGTGTCGGCATCACTCAGACAGTCAGACGTCCAGCAGTTATGAAATTCTTCACGCAGGCGCAGCACGAAGCGTGAGTTCGCCGGGTTATCCAGATCAATCTTCGGTTTTGCCGCCTCGTAGGCTGTATCCGCATCACTGTCCGCAAAGAAGGGAGACTGCGCATTAGCCGCCGAGTCCACGTGGCAGGCGGCGCAGTGGGCGGTCAACAGGGGATGTACCGTGGTGGCGAACAGGTTTGAGTCGACGGGAAAACTTTTACTGTCACCGGGGTTCCGCAGCGGCGGTGCGACGAGTTCGATAACATTACCGCCGCCTGTAACCCCGCCTGCCCAGGCGGTGATATAGGCCGTGATGACATCACCACAGGCACTGTCACTGTCCAGCCAGCAATTATGGCCGCTCGCCACCTTGGTGACCATGCGAGAGCTGGCCGGGTTGGCAAGATCAACGATGCCGTTGGCCTGCGCGTAGGCAAGGTTGACATCATCCATGCGAACGAAGCTCGGTGACTGCCCGCCGCTGCCGTGACAGGCGCCGCAACGATTCTGTTTATTGAGGTTTTCCCAGACATTGAGCCTGAAGGCCTGTACATCGGCCGTCGCTGCCGCGGGGCCGGTGTAGTTCGAACGCGTGGTCGTTGATGTGACCGGGTACTCGACCGTGCTCTCACCACCACAGGCGGAAAGCAGGATGCCTGCAAGCAGCACGATTCCGTAGCGATGCAGGATGAGGCGCATGAACCTGATGGCTGTGTGTTGCATTCGTTAATCGCCCATGCAATAGACAGCGACTTCCGCGAACACTGTCTTCATGTTGTAGTTGTCCGCCTTGAAACTTGTGGTAGTCGACTCTATTAGGGAACGGTCAGCAGCGTTGCCCGGTTCACGCAGGCACACCGTCCTGAAGGCCTTCCTGACCTGGCAACGGGCAAACGCCTCGCTGTTGGCAAGCTCTCGCCCCATTGACTTGGCGCCGGACCCGGAGCCAGGCAGATTGCTGTCCCAGCCCAGCAGTGCATTTTGTCCGCTGCGCCAGTAGTTGTCCCAGTGATCGTCCGGTGTAATGTAGCCGTACTTGAAGGTGTCGGCATTGATGTGATACTTGGGTTGCACTGAACCGGGTGTATATTCAATGCGCTGACTGTTTTCATCGAAGTTATAGTAGGCAAACGCCTGTGCCATCGGGTCCATTCCGCTGTGGCAGCCGATACAGGAATTGAGGAACAGGCGACTGTCACCACCGGGACTGCGTGATACATCCTGTCGTATACGGTCCGGCGAATAACTGTTGTCCTTGACCTGCTCCATGTCATTGCACAGATGGTTCAGCAAGGTGAAGCGGAACATGGCACGGTTTGTTCCCGCTATAAAAAAGGCTTTGGCGGCGGCACGTGTCGTCATGACACCGGCAGTTGCGCTGGCAGGCAGGTCGGTGACATCAGATTGTGCGACGGGTTGCAGGTGCGTCTTCAGATCAATGCCCTCATCCTCCAGGGCCTGGTAATGATCGTTGTCGGTCATTGAATAGGCGGGCAATCCCGGGGTGTCGCCCACGTACAGCAGATTGGCTGACAACAGCTCATTAAAGGGCACGTCATCGCGGATCATGCCAATGACGGTAGCCGTGTAATCGTTCAGTGGTGCAAACAACGTCCGTTCCCGGTTGCTCCAGGGCGCCGCAAAATTTTTCAGGGTAATGTTATAGAATGCCTTGTTAGCCATGGCGATGCGCGCAGCCCCCATGTCATTACCAGCCATTAATGCGGCTTCCATGTCATCAAGCACAGATTCTTCCGGTGGTATGCCGGCGAGTCTGTCATGCAGGCGCTTCGCCTGGCGGCGCTCGAGTGCATCGGCGCCTGCGCTAGACGAGAAGAACAACAGGATGCACACAATGATTAACTGAAAACATATCAGACCTGTCGTGGTGCAATCAGGTTGTTTCAACACACGCATAATCTCATCCTGCAATCAGTAATTATTTGTCTGTCTTGTCTTCGTGCCTGACAATCCTGATGTTTGAATGCATGGCTTTCTGTGATTGTGTTCGCGGAACAGCCTTCGTCGACTGTCCTATAGTTCAACTGCGACACGGGTAATGTGTCGCGCGGGAACTGCATCACATTGAGACTTGTGTGTGATTCCTGATGCAGAGATCAGCAAGAGTGAACAACGTCAGATGTGCGCACTTACAGTTGTGCATCAGGAAACAACATGAATCGAATCCACGCAGCTGCACGTCACAGCAGGAGTATCGCAACAACCTGCGTTGTTTGTGCGTTGTCCGTGGTACTGCAGGCATGTGGTGGCGATAGTCAGGACCCTGATCCATTGGTGGAGGATTTCGGAATCGCCTTCGTGCGCCGTCCGCTGGTGGTTGATATGAATAACACGCTGATACAACCGGACATCCGGGAGGTGTTGGCGTTCAATGCCGGTGCTGACCTGTTTTACCGCGACCTTGCTTCTCCCAGTGCACCGCAACGCAATGTCACCGCGTCCTTTACCGGTGGCATGGGTGACGTCAAGGATGTGGAAGTGTCCTATGATGGTACGTTGCTGCTGTTTGCCATGCGTGCAGCGGACATCCCCGGCCTTGATCCGGCTGACCAGCCACGGTGGGACATCTGGGAATACGATATCAAGGGTGCTGAGCTGCGACGCGTCATCGCGTCGGACATTACCGCTGCCGCAGGACAGGATGTAGCGCCCCACTACCTGCCGGATGGACGCATTATCTTTTCCTCGTCACGTCAACGGTCATCCCGTGCATTACTGCTGGATGAGAGCAAGCCGCAATTTCCTGCTCTGGACGAGAACCGCAACGAACATGCCATGGTACTGCATGTCATGAACGCAGATGGCAGTGACATACGCCAGGTCTCCTTTAACCAGAGCCATGACCTCGACCCGATGGTACTTTCATCCGGTGAGGTGGTGTTCAGTCGCTGGGACCATATGGGCAGTCGGGATGCCATCAGTCTTTACAAGATGCATCCGGATGGAACCGGGTTGCAGTTGCTATACGGCGCACACAGCCATGATACCGGTACCAATGCCAGTACTGTGCAGTTCCTGCAACCGCGCGAGCTGGATGATGGCAAGCTGCTGAGCATATTGCTGCCCTTTACCGGGACATATCATGGCGGCGATTTGATATCACTGGATATTGAGAACTATATCGATAACACGCAGGCCACGGCGGATAACCAGGGGATGCTGTCCGGCCCTGCGCAGTCGCCACTACTGATCAATGATGTGCGTACTGACAACAGTGTATCGCCAGGCGGGCGTTTCCGCGCCGCGTGGCCGCTGCAGGATGGCAGCGATCGCCTGCTGGTCAGCTGGAGTGAATGTCGGCTGCTGGAAGATGCAGCCATTGTCCCCTGCACCACCGACCGGCTGGAAAACCCGGATGCGCTTGAGGCCGATCCCCTGTATGGCATTTTCCTCTATGACCTGTCCACGGACACCCAGTTACCGGTGGTCGTCCCCGAAGAGGGCGTGACCTTCACCGATGTGGTGGCAACGGCACCGCGTCCCCTGCCCGCGATCATTTTTGATCAACAGCCTGGTATCGAACTTGATCTGCAATGGGCTGAAGAAGCTGTCGGCGTGCTCGACATTCGCAGTGTCTATGATATCGATGGTGTCGATACCGCTGTACCGGATATCGCATCACTCGCGGATCCGGCACAGTTCCTGGCCGATGATCGCCCTGCCCGCTTCCTGCGCATTGTCAAGGCGGTCGCTATACCGGATAACGAGACCGCCACCGTACCGTTTACAGCCTTCGGTCGCAGCAGCCAGCAATTGATGCGCGAGATTATCGGCTATACGCCGGTACAACCGGACGGGTCTGTGCGTGTCAAGGTACCGGCCGACGTACCACTGGCTATCAGCGTGGTCGACCGGGACGGTCGCCGCATCGGTGCACGGCATCAGAACTGGTTGCAAGTGCGTGCCGGAGAAACACTTCATTGCACAGGCTGCCATGAGCATGCCAGCAGCAGTCCGCACGGCCATCCTCAGGGACCACAGTCCGTGTATACCGGCGCCGTCGCAACCGGCATGGCCTTTCCGAATACGGAACCGGCCCTGACAGCGGTTTATGGAGAAACCATGGCAGAAACGCTGACGCGGCATGATGAACAGGCGCTGCTGCTGTCGACTGATCTGATTTATGACGATGTCTGGACGGATGAAGCAAGTGCAGGCCGTCTGAAAGATACTCCCTTCAGCCTGCTGTATGCGGACTTGTCGACTCCCGCACCGGCTACGCTGGCCTGCCAGAGTGACTGGGACCGCCTCTGCAGGACCGTGATCAATTACGAGCAACACATCCACCCGCTGTGGAATCGTGACCGCGGCGCGAATACCTGCACCGACTGCCATAGCCGCACCGATGCAGCCGACATGGACAGGGTGCCTGATGCGCAGCTGGATCTGAGCGATGGGGTGTCGGATGAGCAGGCGGCGCATTTTCGTGCCTATCGTGAACTGCTGTTCGGCGACTTCGCCGAGGAACTGGGAGCTGAAGGTCTGCAGGATATCCTGGTACCCGGTCCGATTGATCCGGATACCGGACTGCCGACAGAGGTGCGCGTCCCGGTGGCCGCACCCATGTCAACGGCCGGTGCCCGGTCGAGTCCGCGGTTTTTTGCTCCCTTTGACAGCGGCGGCAGTCACGAGGGCCGCCTCGACGCGGCCGAGCTGAGGCTTATATCGGAATGGCTGGATATCGGTGCGCAATATTACAACGATCCCTTCGCGCTCCCGGCTAACTGACAGCAATTGCATGCACATGCGCGATGATGCCTGTGAGCGTTTCCGGTTTTGTTTGCTCGCGGTTGCCGTGCTGTTGTTGCAGGGATTACTGGACAGGCAGGCACTGGCAGCGGAACAGGCTGTCGAGGTGGTGGTCGCCGAGCCGTACCTCGAATTGCATACCGGTCCTGGCCGTGCCTATCCGGTGTTTTACGTGGTCGACAGGGGCCAGACCATCAGTGTACTGAAACGTCGCACTGACTGGTTCAGGGTGCGAACCGATAAAGGCAAGGAAGGCTGGGCCAGCCGTGAGGAAATGCAGCTGACTTTGACACCGGCAGGTGACCAGACGCGCTTCGCGGAGGCGGGTTTTGGCGATTATTCAAAGCGTCGCTGGGAAGCCGGTGTACTGGCCGGAGACTTCGAGGGCGGGGATGTGGTGACCGCGTATGCAGGTTATGCCATGACGGCCAATTTATCGGTGGAACTGTCCGTTTCGCAGGTATTCGGCAATTACTCCGATGCCATCACGGGCAGTATCAGTTTGCTTGCGCAGCCATTTCCGGAGTGGCGCCTGTCGCCGTTTTTTTTACTGGGCACAGGACTCATCTATACCGATCCGAATGTGACGCTGGTTGATGAGTCGGACCGGACCGAGCAACTTGCCAGTGTTGGTGTCGGGGTGCGCTGTTATCTGACACGCCGCTTCCTGTTACGTGCCGAATACAGGAACAGCGTCATCTTTCAGGATAAGGACGACAACCAGGAGATAAACGAATGGAAAGCAGGTTTCGCATTTTTCTTCTGAGGTCAATGACCACATTGACCTTTATGTGTCTGTTGCCGGGCTGTTCCTGGTTGCAGGTCGATGATGACCGCCTTGACGAGACTGCTCCGGTCATCAGTCCGGACCTTGAGCGGCGTACGATTTCCGAAGCGGATATCGACAGTGAAGATTTCGAGGTCGGCGCCTTCGCCGGCATCATGAGTATCGAAGACTTTGGCAGTAACGTGGTGTTCGGGGCGCGCGGCGCCTATCACATCACCGAGGACTTCTTTGCAGAGGCGGCCATCGGCAGGACAAAGGCCGGTGATACCAGTTATGAGACGCTCAGCGGCGGCGCCGAGGTGCTGACAGACAGTCAGCGGAAATTGACCTACTACAACCTGTCGCTGGGTTACAACGTCCTGCCAGGCGAGGCGTTCATCGGCAAAGGTCATGCCTTCAACAGTGCCCTGTACCTGATCGCCGGCGTCGGTAATACCGAGTTCGCGGATGACAGCCATTTCACTGTCAACGTGGGTGCCGGCTATCGCTTTCTGGTCAATGACTGGATTGCGCTGCATCTCGATTTTCGCGATTACATTTTCAAATCTGACCTGCTCGGAAGTGACAAAACAACCAATAACCTGGAGGGTACCGTCGGTGTCAGTTTCTTCTTCTAACGGGAGTCGATTATGAAAAGCAAACTGTTCAAGCAACTGCAGGCGTGGCTTGGGATCTCCGTGGTAGTGATCCTCGCAACCTCGGTAGTCTCCGCTGGCCTGAAACCGTCGAGTGCGCCGGACTTCACGCTGAAGAGCGTCACGGGTGAAAACCTCAGGCTCAGTGAGTATCGCGGAGAGGTTGTGCTGATCAATTTCTGGGCCTCGTGGTGCGGCCCATGCCGCCAGGAAATGCCGATACTCAGCGAACTGCACGACAAGTACCGCGCGCTGGGATTCACCGTGCTGGGTATCAATGTCGAAGCCGATTCAAGCAAGGCGAGAAAGCTACTACAGGAGCTGCCGGTCAGCTTCCCGGTGGTGTTCGATGCTGACAGCGTTGTCAGCAGGCAATACGACGTGGTTGCGATGCCCAGCACGGTGCTGATTGATCGGGACGGCAACATACGCTTCTTGCACAAAGGTTACAAAGCGGGACTCGAGGCTGTCTACCAGCAACAGATTCGTGACCTGGTCAGGGAGTGATGCCAGTGGTTTTCCGTACGTCATTCATCTTCATACTGTGTCTGTTGTGCCTGCCTGGCTGCACGACGGTCGAGCCCTGGGTCAAACCCTATGAGCGCGAATACCTGGCAGATGAAATCATGCGATTTGAGCGCAACCCGGTCTCGTCTGCCTACATGATCCATGTCTACCAGGCGCGCGAAGGGGCACGCGGCGCGGAAGGTGCTACTGGTGGGGGCTGTGGCTGTAATTAACATGCGCAGGTCTGCTCTCGCGGGGTTGTGCCTGCTGTGCAGCGGTCTGCCAACCGTGGCCGGCGTGTTGCCGGATGACCGTGCCGATGCCCTGTACCACTCCTATGACGGTGGCGGTGTTGAAATCACCGGGCCGTCGCTACTGGTGCTGAAAAACGTCGGTCAGGATTTTGCACTGAGTGGTAACTACTACGTGGATTCCATCAGCAGCGCATCCATTGACGTTGTCACCACGGCCAGCCCCTATACGGAAAAACGCACTGAATACTCGCTCGGTGCAGACTACCTTCATGGCAATTCGATCATGAGTGCGTTCTATACCTACAGCGATGAAAATGATTATCAGGCCAATACTGCCAGTTTTGGCATCAGCATGGATATGTTCGACAACATGACCACCGTGACCATGGGTTACGCACGTGGCTGGGATACTGTCGGCAAGGTCAACGATCCCGATTTTTCGGAAAACGTGGATCGGCAGAATTATACGCTCGGGCTGACACAGGTGATCAGCAAGAAAATCCTCCTGGAGGCCAATTATGAAGCAATTACCGATGAGGGTTTTCTGAATAATCCCTATCGGTCGGCCCGCTACCTGGATCCCGCGAGTTCTCTTGGGTACAGCTATGAACCGGAGGTGTACCCGAATACCAGAACCAGCAACGCGGTGGCCGTGCGCGGACTGTATTACCTGCCCTATCGTGCCTCAACCTATGCGGAGTACCGGTATTACACTGACACCTGGGGTATCCGGGCGCACAACGTCAAGCTTGCCTATATCCACCCGTTGAGTGGCGGCTGGCTATTCGAAGGGCACTACCGTTATTACACGCAAAATTCAGCCGACTTTTACAGTGACCTGTTCCCGCGCAGTGATTCACAGAACTTTCTTTCACGCGACAAGGAACTCAGCACGTTTCACAACAACACCCTCGGGTTTGTTGTGAGCTACGATTTTATAGGCGATGGCTGGCGCTGGATTGATCGTGGCAGCATCAACCTGTCCTACGATCACATTATCTTTGATTACAAGGATTTTCGCGATCTGCGCGATACCGGCGCACCGGTCGGGGATGAACCGCTCTACAGTTTCAGTGCCGACGTGGTCCAGCTTTTTGTTTCATTCTGGTTCTGAGATATACAGTGTAACCTGTTGTATTTATTATTACACTGCAGGAGTGCCGTCCCCGGCACGATAGTTTTCTGTCAAACCCCCGAATCGCGGCGGGGACGCCGCTCCTGCACCACAAATTGAGTCTTCTGCGGGACGGCGCGCCTGCAGTGGCAATTCACACGTTTGTGCCTTCAGCTGTGCGCAATCTCTTTTTTGGTGAACAGGTAGTCTTTGAGTTGCTTGTCAAAGGTCGGGTCCTTGCGCCGGATCCATTCGAGCACCATCGACGCATGCTCTTTCTCCTCGTCCCGGTTGTGCGCCAGTATGGCTTTGAGATCATTATCCGTGCAGGCGTCAACGCGCTGGTTGTACCAGTCAACCGCTTCGAGTTCCTCCATGAGCGAGGTGATGGCACGGTGCATGTCGCGTGTTTCGTCCGATAGTTCGTCAAGCGGTTCGTGGTAACCTTCATTTGCCATGGTCTCTCTCCTTCAGATAAATGCAGTTCTGATCCGGTAGCTGTACTACATGCGTACCTTCTTTTGCCTGATGATTGCGTGCTGTCTGCTGGCGTGTGCCACACCCCGCGTACAGGTGGCATCTGATATTACACAGGTCCCGGTACTGACTCCAGCACAGGCTGTTATGGCAGACGGCTACCGCTTGCCACTGAGCGTCTGGCACCCGTCCGGCGAGCCGCAGGCGATTGTCCTCGCTCTGCATGGTTTTAATGACTACCGCTCGGCCTTCTCCGCCCCGGCAAGTTTCCTTGCCGCCAACCATATCATGACATACGCCTATGACCAGCGTGGCTTTGGCGAGACCGCCCAGCGTGGTATCTGGCCGGGTGCAGGCGTATTGCAGAGTGATGCCCGTACGGTGCTGCAACTGTTGTGCGAACACTATCCCGGTATACCCCTGTACCTGCTCGGTGAAAGCATGGGCGGAGCTGTTGTTCTGAACATGATCCAGAATGCGGAAACCACCTGTCTTAGCGGCGTCGTACTGGTTGCCCCGGCGGTTTGGGGCTGGCAAGCCATGCCGGTGTGGCAACGTTCGACGCTGTGGCTGGCGGCACATACCGTCCCCGGTTATACCCTTACCGGTGAAGGACTCGAGATCACCCCGTCAGATAATATCGAAATGTTGCGTGCCCTGGGTCGTGATCCGCTGGTTATCAAGGCAACACGCATCGATGCCATGTACGGGCTCACCAACCTGATGGAGTCCGCACTGCATTCCAGCCAGCCATCGACGCTGCCTGTCCTGCTTCTCTACGGTGAGAAGGATGACATCATCCCGCCAAACTCCGTGTGTGAAATGCTGAAGGGACTGCCGGACCCGCAAGCTGCCCGGTGGCGAATGGTGCTCTACCCGGATGGCTACCATATGCTGACAAGAGACCTGCAGGCCGACGTGGTACTGCGGGATATGGTGGAATGGCTACATGATCCGTCGGTGTCATTGCCCTCATTTCTGGAGGTGGAACCCGGCGCACCGCGGCTGCGGATAATGTGTCATGACGCCTGAGTGCGGCGTCTTTGAGCTGCCGTTTGATCTATGTCAAGTAACCTGAAAATAGATGCTCGTACGCGCCGTAGAGTGTATTCAGGGGCTAGGAGAGGCGCTGCTGTTTTGCCTATACTTGTTCGACGTTAGCTGGCATTTCCGCCGGCAACGGTAATTATGACTATTGATAGTGTTTGGAGGAAAAACCATGAAGAAATTGACCAAGCTTATTGCCGTAGCCATTGTTGCCGGTACAGCCGGCCTGGGCGCCAGTAGCGCTAGCGCCTGGTGGGGTAATGATTATTATGATGATTACTGGGGTGGTCCCTGGGGTTATCCCGGCTATGGTTATGGTTATCCCGGTTATGGCTGGGGCGGTTATCCCGGTTATGGCTATGGCGGCTATCCCGGTTATGGCTGGGGCGGCTATCCCGGTTATGGCTGGGGCGGTTATCCCGGTTATGGCTGGGGCGGTTATCCCGGTTATGGCTATGGCTATGGCTATGCACCGGCAGCACCGGCAGCACCGGCAGCAAAGGCAGCAGCACCTGCCACCAAGAAGGCACAGTAAACAGCGATTGCTTTCTGTCTAGCGGCTATCTGAGTGCTGGACCGTTCGCTTCGCAATGCATGGGCGCACCCTCGTGGTGCGCCTTTTTTATGGTCTCAATAGGGTCTGGGTGCCGGGTAGTCGCGAAACGCCGCGCTGGCCGTGAAGGCCGGCGCCTGCATGGCGTCGACATTAATGATTTCATCCAGTGGCGGCAGGGTTTGTGCCTGGTAGTAGGCGAGAGTCTGCGCCACACGTTCGCTCTCTCCGGGCATGGCGCGGCGTGCATAGGATAGCAGTTCTTCCTGGATAGATACCGCGCGCGGGTAGTCGCCTGATGCAGCGTAGGCCAGCGCCAGCAATTCCTGGTGCGGCGGAATGCGTTGCTGTTCGTTAAGCTGTTGCGCACTGCTCAGTGCTGTTTGCGGGTCTTTCATCGCGGCATCGCGGCTGGCGGCCTGCAGCATGATCCGGATGGCCTGGAACACGGGATTTTCGGGAAACTGCTCGATTGCCGTTTCAAGCACGCTTTTCAGGGTGGCGGCGGGTGCGTCACTGAGTAGCAGCGCACCGATGTAGGGGAAATAGGCCCCTGGATTGCCCGGATCTCCCTTGAGACTGCTGGCATAATACTGTGCGGCCAAGGCATAGTCTCCCTGACGGTAATACTGATTGGCCAGAAAGAAATTTGCACCCGCATGCTCCGGTGTGGCGCGAATCGCGAGGCGGTAATACTCGGCGGCCTTGCCGGTATCGCCCTGCTCTTCCGACAGTAATCCCAGCAGGAACAGGCCCAGCGAGTTGTCCGGCTGTGTGGCCAGTGCGGTCTCCAGTGCCTGCCGCGCCGCGGCCTTGTCATCGATCAAATACAGCGAGCGGGCATAACTGATGCGGGCAAGGGCATTCTCCGGTTCCAGGGCCAGCCCCTCCGCAAAGGCCTCACTGGCTGCCGCATAGTCCTGCCGTCGGGTGGCCTTCATCGCTTGCAGGAAGTGGATGCGCGAACCGATCTTCAATGCTTCAAGACTTTCGATTTGCGGGTCCCTGAATAAAGGTGGCCGCTTGCCGAGCAGCGCCAGCTGTACTTTTGCCTCGTCATTGCGCTGTGTGGCCCGCAATGCCTGCGCCAGCGGGTAATGAATGCGGGAGGCTTCCGGATCGTATGTCAATGCACGGGTGAAGTCGTCGATGGCCGTGTCATAATTCCGCTGCAACAGGGCAATTTGCCCCAGGCCATACAGGGCGGCCGCTTCCAGTCCGGGGGTTTCCACGACCTGTTCAAACGCGGCCTGTGCCTGTTGCTGCTCGTTGAGGTCAAGCAGGACGTTGCCAAGTCGTACCGTGAGGGCCTTGTAATCCGGTCTGAGTGTACTGGCGTGCTGGTAACGCTCCAGCGCCAGGCGGGTGCGACCGCTGGATTCGGCAAGATAGGCCAGATAGTAGGCCCAGCGAAACTCGTCCGGCGCCAGTTGAGCGGCATTGTGGTAACACGCCTCGGCCGCCGGGAAGACATGGTTGACATGGTAGAGTCCGCCCAGCTCGCCATAGGCCGCCGCCAGTTTGTCATTCTCTACGGGCTCGGCCTGCAGTGTTTCGTTGAGTTGCCGCCGTGCCACCTGGATACTGTCCCGGGCCTGCGTGTCCAGTTCATCCAGCTCGATCTCAGGGATGGGTTGCAGCGTGTCCGCGAGGGACACGGGCAGGTTGGACGCCGCATCGCCGGCGACGGCGAGCGACGCGGCCAGCAGCAAGGTGATCAGCGTGAACAATTGTATCCTGACGTGAAATGGCATGCCGCACCTACGGGTTGTCGCTCTGCTCAACAGTCATCGTCGTATCGACGGCAGGCACCGGAACGGTCTGCTGCTGGCCGCCCGGCCAGGTGATGTGCAATTCATCCACTGCAGTGCCATTACCCAGTCCAAAGGTGACGGGCAGCTCGGACTGTGACAGGTAACTGCGTGTCGGCATCACCATGCGTCGTTGGGTGATGCCGCCTGCCGAAAGTTCCACCACGGCACCGATGGCGTTTCTGTTGGCGTGATTACCGGTCAGCCGGACACGCAGCCAGTGGTGTCCGAGTGACTGCTCGTTGCGGAACAGCACGGCACGGCGGCCGTTCTGGGTGATCACCACATCCAGGTCACCGTCGCCGTCAATATCCGCGAAGGCGGCACCTCGGCCGACCATGGGACTGGAGAGATCACCGCTGTCGGCGACGGGAACAAAGCGGTCGTCACAGTCCGTGCCGCAATTCCAGAACAACTGTGCGGGTTGCGCATAGGTCTGGCTGGATTGCACGACATTGATATCCGCATCCAGGTGTCCGTTGGCCTGCAGCAGATCGAGTCTGCCATCCAGGTCATAGTCGAAAAAGAACAGACCGAAGGTCAATGCCAGGCGGGATGCCGGTCCGAACCCCTCCAGGATGGCCTCATCGGCAAACGGCGGCTGTCCAGCGGCGGTGACGTACAGCGAACTCATCTCGTTGGCAAAATTACCAATACCGATGCCGAGGTCCTCGTCATTGCGGAAATAGGCCGCGTCGATGCCCATGGCGCCAGTGGCCTTGCCGTTGCGGTCATAGGCAATACCTTCCAGGGCGCCTATCTCCTCGAATGTGCCATTGCCGAGGTTGTGATACAGGAAGTTGCGGGTGGTGTCGTTGGACACGAACAGGTCGATCCAGCCATCACGGTCATAATCCACAGGGGCCACGGCCAGTGCCTTACCTGTCGCTGTTTGTGTACCCTGCTCGGTAAATACAATCCCTGTCGATTGTGATGCATCGCTGAACCCGCCCTTGCCATCATTGCGGTAAAGTCGGTTGGTGGTGCCGAAAAAATGATTCGGTGCGCCGATTGCCCTTCCCAGGCCGGTGATCTGGAAATCGATCTCGAGGTCGATCTCGCGAGTCCACTGGATATAGTTGCCGACGAACAGGTCCAGGTCGCCGTCATTGTCGACATCCACAAAGGCTGCCGCCGTACTCCAGTCAGCAGGCTGACCGGCCGTGCCGGTGGATTGCGTCACATCGGTAAAGTGTCCCTGTGCGTTTTTAAGCAAGAAATTCTCCCCCAGCGCCGTGATATACACGTCGGTCCAGCCGTCATTGTCGTAATCACCCACCGCGACGCCCATGCCGTAGCAGCTGATGGCCAGTCCGGTCTCCTCGCTGACGTCGGAAAACCGGCCGCTGCCATCGTTCCGGTAGAGTGCAATGGTCGGTGTGGTGTTCTGTTCATGGCCCGGGAACCAGCTGGAATTCACCAGCAGCAGGTCCTGGTCTCCGTCACTGTCATAATCGAAAAATGCAGCTCCACTGCCGATGGTTTCCGGCATGAGCTTGTCACCGTAGGCGCCATTGGTATGGACAAAATCGATACCGGCGTTGGCCGTGATATCCCTGAAGACCACTGCCGGAGGTGCCTGTACCACGGTGCTCTCTTCCTCGACCGGGCCGGTCACGACGGCCTCGTCAATGCTGACAATGGCTGTGCTGTCGCGGGTCAGGTACCAGCTGAGACCAGTGCCGGCGATGCCGATGACCAGGATGACGGCGAGCGAGCGCAGAAACCAGCGGCGAATGAGGGCTTCGCCAGCCTGTGTGCTGTCAGTCCGGTGCGGATGTCCGTTCATGAAAGGCGCTCAGTTGATGCAGTCAGCCAGGAATTTTACAACCCGGTACCGGAATGGTGAATTGATGTACATCATTTGAATGCATTATTACAACAACGATTCTGTTTTTGCAGGAGCACCGTCCTGTCGCACTTATCCGCGGCGAGGACACCGCTCCTGCAGCAGTCGCACGCTGTTGATTACGGCCGAACGTCCTGCTCCCGGGCGACAAGATGGGTCTCTGTATTCAATCCCTGGCCCAGGTCATAGATGGCGATTGCGGCTGCGGCATGATCGGCGGCCGGATTTTCGCGACGGTGTCGGGCGACGGCCTGTTCAACGGCATGATCGTCCGGGCGGTATTTTTCGTGCAATGATCGATGCATTGCAGCCTGGTCATTATTGCCGAGCTGTTTGTGAACCAGGGCAAGGTTGTAATGCGCGGTGAGGTTTTCCGGGTCGATTTGCAGCGTCTTCTCAAACCAGCCCTGTGCCTGTACCAGCAGTTCGCGCTGTTGGGTGCCGTGCTGTTGCCGACTGCGCTCATACAGCGTGCGTCCGAGTTCATTCAGTACCCGGATATCGTAGGAAAAGTCAAAACCACGCTGGCGTGCATCGGCAAAGCGGTTATTGATGATGGCTTGCAGTTTCCCGGCAGCGGCGTCCAAATGACCGTTCTCACGGTCGATCAGCGCGCTGAACCAGTCGATTGTCCACGGTGGGACCTGTTTCTCGCTGGCCCGCCGCAATGCCGTGGCTGCTGGCTCCAGTTGCCCTTCCTTGAAAAATACACGGGCCAGATTCAGGGCGCCGCTGTCTTCACCGTTAGCCTCTGCCTGTTCAAATGCCTGTCGCGCCTGGCGTAATTCACCCTTGCTGGACCCACTGTTACCTTCACGCAGCAGCCCGATGCCGTAGTCATTCCAGCGCACGCCGGGCTTGATTGCTGGAGGGAGTTGCTCACCGGGATGCTCCTGCTGGCCCTGTAACGGTAACAGCAGCCGGTCGGACGCCATCACCGTGACCGGCAGCGGATTGCCGCGGAACTCCTCGCCCTGGATATATCGCAGATAGGTGCTGTCAAACTTGCGGTACTTCAGCTGTGCCGTAATGGCAACCGGGCCCTGCGCGTCTGCCGGTATCTCCAGCAGGTAATGCACCACGGTCGCGGCACCCGGCGGGATCTGGTGATTGTAGAGCGCAACGAAAATATCCTGGGCGTTGCGCCGGTCGATGCGCCTGCCCTGCCGGTCAAGCACATAGGCATTGACGAAGTATGACCAGGGGTCGACGCTTCCCTGCGCATCCACGCTGCCACTGCGGCCGATGGGCTTGCCGTCAGCCGTGGCGGCTACATCCAGCCACAGTTCATTGGAATCCACGGTGCCCTGGGTCAGGTGGTGTCCGACCCCGGTGGTGCGGATGACGATCTCGATCAGGTAACGGTTGCCGGGTACCAGTTCAGGCAGTGCCGGCCGTAACGGGGCATGCAACTCGCCATCAATGCGGCCATCTTCCTTGAGACCGAAAATATCGACACGCGTGATATCGCCGAGACGCTTCTGCTGGGCCTGCATGACCCAGTCAGGCAGATCCAGCAGTGCGGCGATGCCGGTATTGGCCGCCGGGAACTGGTGATTGTGCACACTGCGCTGGTCACTGTGGTCGAAATCGCGTGCCGCCGGGTCATCCGAAGGGATCAGGGGCATATGACATTCACTGCAGCGTGCTATAGCTTTTTTCGGGTAGTAGAAACTGTCGACCCGGTGTCCGGAGACGCCGCTGAAGAGGAAGCTGTCATAGTGGTCCTGGCCACGCAGCCAGCGATAATGGTTGACCTCGTACGGCAGGTTCACTTTGTGGCAGACAGAGCAGAACTCGGCGCTGCGGTGAAACGGTTTCAGCAGGGTCTTCTTGTGGAACGCCGGTTTCGCCTTGATGAGCTGTTCGTTGATACTGCGTAGCCAGGCCGAGTCACTGTATGCAAAGGGATAACGCGGTGGATCGGCGATGCTGTAATCACCATTACCGCGCACGCCGTTGATGCGGGTCATGGCGTGGCAGCTCATGCAGGTGATGCCTGCCTGCGCAGTCGGGTTTGCTTGCGTATCGAAATCCGGGTCATCGAACTGCCCGCTGAACAGCGGCACCTGGTCGTGGCAGGCCGCGCAAAAACGCGAGGCCTGCACCGTGCCGTCGCGCTTCAGCACCACCTCGCGCGTCTCTTCCGCGCTGAAGCGGTAGGCCGGGTTACTGAAGGAGCTGAAACGGTGCATGCTTTGCTCATGCGTCTTCGCGATATCCGGATGACAGCCTGCACAGGTATCATCCGTCATCAGGTGTTCGGGTGGTATCGTGTCACCGCCCTGCAGGCGGGCCAGCGAGGGTGAAAATACCACGGTTTTTTCGGCACTGCTGTCAGTTGGCGCGACTGCCTGCAGCGCCACCATGGCCGCCGCAAATCCGATGGTGGCCAGGGACCAGCGCAACCCGGTTCTCCAGCGGATCGGTGGACCGGCCAGCCGATGCAGCACAAACAGCCAGATAACGACTAATGGGCTGATGACGTGCAGCCAGTAACCGATGCGCCGTACCTGTGGATCATTGATCTCGAAGAAGCTGAAACGGGTCAGCAAAATTCCCGAGATCAGCAACACCAGCGCCGTGAACAACAGCCCTATGCCCGCCCTGACCGCGTAGCGGTTGGGCCGCCGCCAGGCGCGTCGCATGTGCGCCACGGCGAACACAAGGAACGGCAGGATAATCACCAGGCCCAGTGCCAGGTGCAGCAGGAACATCAGCAGGTAAAAATAGTTCTGGTGGACCTCACCGCTGAACGCCTCAAGCAGTGAAATTGCAGCCAGGTACGCCGAGTTGAGTGCAAGCAGCGAGAACAACAGGATGACGAGGCCCAGTACGCGCCCGAGGCGTGTATTGACGACAGGCATCATCTTGTTAGTGTCAGTGCGTGCTGGAGTCACCTGAGTATACCCGGCAGTTACAAGACATCTGGTCCTGCTGATTACTACAGGGGAATTATCGGGTGTGAATCGTTGCCAGAGTTTTGATCCTGGTCAAATTGGGGCTTGATTTACGGGTTTTCAGGGGGATGCGATTGAAAGCGGGGGCAGATTCAGCTCAGAAATGAACCTGCCCCCTCACGAGGCTACTGTTTACTCAGTCATCACCACCGGAATTGATCTTGTTGTCATGGCACAGAACACAGCTGATTTCAGTACCCTTGGCGACAAACACCCGGCGGGCTTCCTGGCCATTGATAATGACCTTCGTGCAACCTGGCGCACTGTCTTCCTTGCACATCAGCGTGCGGTTGGCGGCCGTACGTGAAAGCACCGTGCCTTCTCCGTTGACACCATGACAGTTGCGACACGAGGAGTAATCGTGCAGTTCCTCGTGGTTCCTGTTCCACGAGGTGATCGTGGCACCTCTATCGATGGATGTGCCGTTAGCACTGATCTGGCTGACCTGGTGCATCCCATGCGGTCCGCCCAGAGAGAGACCCATGTCCGCATTACCATGACAGGTGCTGCATTCGGTAATGGTACCGGTATGGCCCTGTAGCTGCGTGGCGGTAACATTGTCATTAGCGAACGGGTTTTTGTTGGGCCAGATGCCATGCGTCGAACCGTGGCAGGCCTCGCAGAACACGCCCTCGTGTCCCTTGCTGACACGGTACAACATCGGGTTACCGGCAGCATCACCGGTTGCGACGACGTTTTCAGCAAAACGTTTGTTGGTTGGCACAATCGGGGTCGCCTTGGTATCCGTAGTCCGGTAAGCCTGCATCAGCCGGATGCCATCCTCCGGATCACCAATAGTCCCGGGTGTGCCGTGCATATTGTCCACGGCATCACCGGTGTGACAGGAACCACAGCCTGGCTCGTTGGCCCAGGGTACGCGCGGCGTTCCCGGGTTGGTATAAAAGTCACCGGCCAGCTCAAAGGCACCCACCGCTTCTGGCGGTGATGCCGCAACATTGCGCGAGAAGTCGTCGCCCACCTGCGCCATGTCACCGTGGCAATCCTGGCAGAGCATGCCACCGCTGGCCATGGCACCACGCAGACAGTCAGTGCGCCGCCCCGGGTGGCACTGGTAACAGGTCGCTTCCAGCACTTGCCTGCCCGTGAGCGGATTACGCAGATTGCCGTTACTGTCCACGGCAGGCGGCATGGCCGGGAACAGCGGATTACCTTCAAGGTCTTCTACGGTGGCGTGGTGACTGTGCATGACGTTGGACATCGACTTGTTCTTGACCTGGTCGCGGCCGTTGGCGAGCGAATCCGATATGTGCTGGCCGTTCAGTTCGAGCGCACTGTCATTCTCGGGACCCAGGGGGCCCAGTTGGGCCAGGTCGAGGGCCGGGGTGTAGTGGCAGGTCTGGCAGACGACTGCCTTGAACGGCATTGTCCCGGGGGGATCATCCTGGCTGGTACCGACGATCAGCTGGGTTCCATGTTTCTGGTCGTGCAGGCGCAGAATGTTGATGTCGGCAGCCCACTCGAGACTGACTTCCATCGGGACATTAGCCGTATCATCGATCGACAGGGCAACTGTCGTCAGACTGTCAGTTGCTGCACCATTACCTCCGTCAGCCGGGTCATTGTGACAAAAACCACAGTTGGCTTCCCCCGATATCGGTAACACGGTATCCAGTGAGGCCAGTACCTGCCCGCCGGATCGAGCCTGCACGCGCATCAGCTGCCAGGGATTCTCCCGCCCGAAGTCATCGAAAGCCGTCAGCGAAATACCGGCCGCCTCGAACCAGTTCACACCTTCGGCGGTGTAACCAAACGGGAAGCCGGTAAAGAACGGCTGGTCGACCGTAAACAGCTTGAAGGCCATCGGGTCATTGAGGGTGTAAGGACCGTAACGACCTGGCATCTCCTGTTGTATCGCCGTCAGGTCGCCATCACCCAGAAACAGTTGTTCGACATTGGGCATCGGCAAGCCCAGGTCGAGGATATCAGCCCCTGCTGGATAGAAGGCCGGCAGGATACCGGACGGATAGAAAGGATCGTAGGCAGCCCGTGCAACATCCCAGAAATTGGTCTTGTAGACTGAACCATCGGAAAGTTGGCTCGAAAGCACTGGCCTGAGCGGGTCACCGTTGATGCCGGTAAGGATTGGGTCTGAAGGGTTGGAGGCGGCCGAGTAGACCACTTCTATACCGTCGGCGGGACCCAGAATCCTGGGTTCAGCGCCACGCTGGATGACCTGGGTGTGCACCAGATTGAAAGGCGGCAGGACACTGGAGATGCGGGTATCGAAATCGCCGCAGTGCATGCCGAGGTCATTGGCAGAAAACACCCTGTAACCTGACAGCCCGGTAAATGGCTGCTCCGTGACCGGAAGTCCGGGTGTACCGTTCTGGCTGGTAGAGTTGATTGAAACATCGGGCAGCTCACCGGGCAGCGTTGTTGTGGTTGTGGTCGCCGGAGTGCTCGTCGTCGTGGTCGGCGTGGTGCTTGTCGTCGTGGTCGGCGGAGTGCTCGTGCTCGTAGTTGGCGGAGTACTCGTGGTTGTGGTCGGCGGAGTGCTCGTGCTCGTGGTCGGCGGAGTGCTTGTTGTCGTAGTCGTCGGCGGTGTAATGGGACCACAATCAGCCGGCCGGTTTGCTACATCCAATGGCCCGGCAGAATCACCTTCGGATGTCAGGACACTGACTGCGCAGGGTACCGGGACGGGGTCGTTGCTCCGGATAGCCCAGTTCTCACTTCTCAGTACCGTGCTACCCAAAACCTGGTCGTGATTATTCGCGTTTTGTACGAAGACCCTGTCACCTCTAGTGCCCGCGCCTTTGACGGCTAGTGTTTGGTTGTTGGCATTCCACTTCGCCTCGACAAGTGTCAGGGCGAGCGCATTGCTTGCGCTGGTGCCGAACATCAGTGCAGTGAATGCCAGTCCAAATAGACGCAGACTTGAGTAATTCCCGCTTTTGCGGCTGAATGGTCGCATGATTTATTACCTCTTTGATCGATCGCGATATTCGGTGAAAGCTGAATGCTGCCCTTGATGCCGAGGGTGCAATATTGGGATAAAATTCCCAATATTGCAAATTTAAATCCTGCCTTGAGACACCGTTCACGCTGTAAATTATTGCAACAACAAGGGAGTCATTGACTTACAGACGTGTTTTGAACGTTTACATCGTTCCGGTCTGTAACCTCTCTGCGCTGATTGCAGTGGGCCTGTGGCATTTACAGCCCGTCAGTGGGATATCCGCTGATCACACAGGGTGTGCTGCCCACCGGACGCTCAAGGCGTCATGCGCAGTGTGTGGCAGATACCGCGAACACAAATTATGAGTTAAGCTAGGCGCAGAATCCTCTACTGTACGCTCTTGACTATCAATGCAATCCGAACAAATGAAAACCACGGTAAACACTTTATTGTTTCTGGTGTCACTGCTGGCGGCGCAGATGGTTACCGCTGCGGATACGAATTACAACCTGCAGGAGGGCGGTGCGGTAAACGTGGACCCGGATACCAACCGTGCCACGGTTACACGCGGCGGGGTCACAACCCCGCTGTGGGACGGGGCCCATCGCATGCAGGACGGTTCAGTCCTGATTATTAACCGGGGTGTTGCGGTTCCCAACAGGTCCATGCAGGAACCTGAGCAGTTGCCACCACCGGAGGTGCAGGAGTGGGAAGGTGCCCCGATTGTCGGCTACTCACCCTGCGAGAAACTCGTGCGTCGTGTGTGTGGCAAGGAAGACCAGTGTGGAGGGTCCGAGGGCTGTAACCTGGCCGGGCAACTGCTCGACATGGAACAGGAGGAACGCACTGCCAGCGAGGACCGAAACCGAATGACCTACAGCAGTGGCCAATGCCTGAATGTGGTGACGAATACCGGGTTATTTGCGCGCTGCGCGCAGCAGGATCGTTGAATGACTGCCGGATACATCAGGATTTCAGGTTAAACACACTCATCCGTCTTCGGATATTTTTCCTTGACAAGGCGGATCTTCTCGTCGACCTCACGCTGTTTGCTGTCGTCTCCCTGACGCGCCTGGTAGGCTGCATCCAGTTGTTCTTCGACGCTCGGGTATTCCGCCCGTCGCAAGGCGCTGTATTTGGCCTCATGATCGACGTCCGAGATTTCCAGCAGGGCGGATTTGATTTCTTCCCGGGACGGCCGGGAATCATCGGAGAACCATTCAGCAATGTACGGTTCCTGATCAGGTGAGTCGTGCCTGATAAGGTAGTCGACACCTGAAATAACATGCGGGTTAAGCAAGTGTATGGCGCGACAGAGTGCGCGCGCGCGCTGATCGTGCTCGACCAGATTATGTTGTTGCGTCATCCTCTGGACGTCGGCGTTCATCTTCCGCGAGTCCCTCCACATGATGTATATAAAGACACACACAACGGTCAGGACCACGAAAATAATATTTATGACTCCGTTTTCCATGATGGGTTGATCCTCTGCTGGTTAACTTGCGTATCGTTGGCTGGAGACGTTAATAATATCCCCGGGGTTGCAGTATTATAAGCGCGTCGTGTGCGCAGGCACCCGAATATTTCAGATAGTCAGCAGCTTGTCAGCGGGTACGGAAACTGTAATGACAGGCCACGCATGCACTGGTGATGCGATGGTAGGCGTGCAGTGCTTCCTGCAGGTTACCCTGCCTGGCCACCTTCGCAAACTGGGTTGCTGCTGCGTGCAGTTCCCAGCCGATTTCCCGCATCTCCTTTGGCATGTACCGACCGGGTCGCATGCCCTCATTCTGGTACTTGCTCAACAGGCTGCGACCCATGCCTGACTCGGCTACATCTGCTGCGTTGTTCAGTTTGTTCTCAGCCAGCGAACGGTTGATTTCGTTCAATACCGCAAGGTGGTCAAGCATGTCTTCCTGCAATATCTTGCGTTGCTTGTCCGGTATTTCGACAAAGGTTCTGAAATCAGTCACCTGGGTGTCAAGCGATTCCTTGTCTGTATCTGCGTCATCTTCCATTGCATAGCACTGCACAGCCAGCACAACGGACAGCAGGGCCAGCGTGACCAGTCCGCAAAGCTTTTTGGCTGCAAAAGGGATAGCTGACGGAGATCGGATGTTGTTCATATGACGAATGTTTCCTGGTTCAGCAAGTTTTCCACAGGGCGGTCTGTTTGTGATCGGCAGCCTGTCAAGGTGTACCATCTGAACCGCGGATGTGATTCACCGCATCCGGTTTATCCTCGATACAGGTGTGCCCCTGAATTTATAAGAAAAACCGCTGGCAATTGTTGATACAGGTCAAGCAGACGTGGAGTCCTGGCATTGTCTTTCCAATATATGCTGATTCATATCCAGTGGGCTCGTCTTCCCGGGTAGACAGGCTGCAACCAGCCTGGACCACGATCCACGCGTCGTTCAGACGCAACCGGTGGGCTTGGGCAGTCCGCCGTACTTGGTGATTGGCTTCATCGGGCCGGTCATCCAGAGTTTGAACATCTCTTTCTGGTCGGCGCCAAGGTATTTGGAAAATTTCCGGATGGGAGGCACGACGGCGTGGTCTTCGAAATATTCGCGTGCCTTCAGAATCTGCTGCCACTTGACGTCATCCAGCTCGATACCATCGACTTCCGCCATGGCACGCGCTATCTCCGGTGTCCATTCGCTGCTGTCGACCAGGTAGCCGTCACCGTCGCGTTCTGGTATATCCATTTCAAAACCTCACTCAGTTAATTTGTTAGTTGTAACAAGCGTTAATCGTCTTCGGTCCGAATGCCAGTGGCATGTGCGCATTGCGGTGAAGCTGCCGAAGGCATTCAAGACTGCACCTTCTGTAGCCGGCAAGTCAATGGTTCCTGCAGTCTGTGTTCGATGACACTGTATGCGCGGTGTGACACCGGCAGTGCTAGTCATCGTGAACGAGTTTCTCGATAATGTAGCCGCCTGATTTCTCGTCCAGCTGCAGTGTCAGCAGGTTTCGCGCCTGCGCCTCCTCCAGCAGTTGTCCAAAGGTACGGAAGCCATGATAGGTCTCGTTGAAGCCCGGCTTGCGGCGTTTCAGCGTCTGTTTGACCATCGAGCCCCAGACCTTGTCCTGCTCTCCACGCTCCTTGAACAGGGCCTCGACCGTTTCAATTACCAGGTCCAGCGCTTCCTGCTGCTTGTCATCCTCGTTCTCTGTGCTGCTTTTCTTGCCGGCCTTTTTTGCGGCGGGCTTGCGCCGTGCGCGGCGCGGTTTGTCGGATTCACGCACCAGGTCATCGTAGAAAATGAACTCGTCGCAGTTGGCGATCAGCAGGTCAGAAGTCGAGCTCTTCACCCCTACCCCGATGACCACCTTGTCGTTTTCACGCAGTTTGCTGACCAGTGGCGAGAAGTCGGAGTCGCCGCTGATGATCACGAAGGTGTCGACATGTGACTTGGTATAGCAGAGATCCAGGGCATCGACGACCATGCGGATGTCGGCGGAGTTCTTGCCCGACATGCGTATATGCGGTATTTCGATCAATTCAAAGGCCGCCTCATGCATGGCTGCCTTGAATTCCTTGTAGCGATCCCAGTCACAATAGGCCTTCTTGACGACGATGCTCCCTTTCAGCAGCAGGCGCTCCAGAACCTTCTGGATGTCGAAGGCGGCATATTTGGCATCACGTACACCAAGTGCGACGTTCTCGAAGTCGCAATACAGCGCCATGTTTCGGGTTTCAGTTTTTTCGTTCATTTTTTCCTGTGTGTTCCGCCGCTATGGGTGCTGCGAGACGATAGGCTTCTGATTGCAGAGTTGCAATGATTCGCTTCGTCAGGTCGCCCCTTCCCGCAATGTGTCGACCGGTGGGTGCGTCAGCACGCTGCGTGTACCGAGCATTCCGGCAACGACGACAATGAGTGTGCCGCTGAGCAATCCCGTAAAAATTATGCTGAAATCAAAGCGGTAGTCAAACTTGAATATAATCTCGGCCAGCAGCCAGGCAAGCGTGGTTGCGGAGAGTCCGGCAAGCAGACCTGACAAGGCACCCAGGGTGGTGAATTCAGCAAACAGGCCAAGCAGCAGTGTCTTCTTTCTGGCACCCAGCGTGCGCAGTACGGCATTCTCGAAGCGCCGCTCGTCCTGGTTGGCCTGGATGGCCGCATACAATACCGCCAGTCCCGCCAGGATCGTAAACAGGAAAATAAACTGAACGGCCATCGCAACCCGGTCCATGATGCCGCGAACACGCTGCATAATGGTATCCACATCAATCAACGTGACATTCGGGAAGCTGCGCACCAGTTGTCCCAGCTGCTGGCGTTGTTGCGTGTCAAGATAAACACTGGTCACCCAGTTTGCCGGCCTGTCTTCCAGTATGCCCGGAGGTACCACGGTAAAGAAATTGATATTGAAGGTATCCCACTCAACGCTGCGCAGGTTGCTTATGGTGAAATCAATAACCGTACCGTTGATATCAAAGCCCAGCACGTCATGTAATTGCAGATGCAGTGTTTCAGCCAGTTTCGACTCCAGCGACAGCAGTGGCGAACCGAAATCCTGGCTGCTCCACCAGGCACCGGCCACCAGGGCATTGTCAGCCTGCATCGTCTCCGCCCATGAGAGATTGAATTCACGGGTGATCATGTGCCTGGCACGTTCACTCTCGTAGTCCGAGGTGCGTGCCGGCTTTCCGTTGATAGTCACCAGGCGCGCCCGCACCATCGGGTAGAGCCGGGTGTTGGCGACACCGCGCTCATTGAAATAATTGCGGATGGCATCAACCTGGTCAGGTTGCACATTAATGACAAAATGATTGGGCGCACCTTCTGGCAGGCTTTTCTGCCAGTCCTGCATCAGGTCCGAGCGCACCGTGGAGAGCAGCAGCATGACCATGATGCCCAGACCAAAGGCGACGACCTGTATGACACTGGTTGCCGGCCTTCTTGAAATATTTGCCAGTCCGAATCGCCAGGCGACGCCGACCTGGCCGCGCAGGTGATGCAGCATCTGGATCAGCGTATAGGCAGCAAGCGCCAGTAGCAGCAGTGTTGCGGTGATGCCGCCGAGGACCAGAGTGACCAGCTCAGGATCCCCGGTCTGCCAGTACAACAACAGCGCCATACAAATCACCACCGCGAGGTAAATGATCCAGCCACTGACCGGAGTTGTCGGCACGTCTTTTCGCAACACGCGCAATGGCGGCACACGTCGGAGAGTCAACAAGGGTGGAATGGCGAATCCTGTCAGCATCACGATGCCGGTGGCATAGCCGAGCAGCAGTGCCTTGAATGACGGCGCCGGCAATTGAGCGAGCACCAGTTGGTCCAGCAGTTGGGTGATGACAAACTGTGCCAGTAAACCCAGGATACAGCCGACACTGCTTGCCAGCAGGGACAGCCACAGCATTTCCAGGGTAAACAGCCGAATAATGGTCGCCTGGGAGGCGCCGAGACAACGCAACATAGCACTGCTGTCGAGATGACGGCTGCTGAAACGGTAAGCCACCGTTGCCACAGCAACACCGGCCAGCAAGACGCTAATCAGTGCAGCAAGGCCGAGAAACTGCTGTGCTCTTTCCAGTGCCGCGTTGAGTTCCGGGCGGCCTTCCTCGATCGTCAGCAGTTGTTCACCCTGTCTCAGGCCGTCCTTGAGGGCGCGGCCATAGTTTTCGATGCCGCTGCGTGGACCCGCGATCAACACGCGATAGTTCACGAGGGCACCCGTGCCGATCAGTTTTGTGGCATCCAGGTCCGCCTTGTTCATCAGCACGCGTGGCGCGACGCTGAACATATCCCCTGCCCGATCCGGCTCATAACGCAGCAGCTTGCGAATTATAAAGGTCGTGGAGCCCAGGCTGATTTCATCTCCGACCTCAAGATCCAGCTGCTGCAGCAGTCGTGCCTCGACCCAGACATCACCCGAGGCAGGAATCGCTGTGGTTGCTTCATCGACACCAAACGCCGTATCGCTGATACGCAATACGCCGCGTAATGGATAGCCTTCGGAAACTGCCTTGACTTCGACCAGTTGCAGTCGCTCCCCGGCAAGCACGACACTGCGGAACTGTTGTAGAGTGGTGACGTGAAAACCCTGTGCACGCGCCTCTTCAAGATAATCCGTGACATCGGGTCTTCCTGATGTAATCACCAGATCGGCACCAATCAGTTCGGCGGATTGCTGTTGCAGTCCGCGTTCGATTCGATCGGTAAAAAAACCAACCGCAGTTATACTGGTGACCGCGATGACCAGCCCGACGGCAAGGATGCTGAGTTCGCCACCACGCCAGTCTCGCCACAGCATGCGCCATGACATATACCAGAAAAATAAAAAACCCTTTTCGTGCACCCGGTCAGTCATCGTCGCCCCGCAACCGTGACTCGACCAGTCTGCCGCCATCCAGATGAATTCGACGTTTGCACAGCTGCGACAGCTGCGCATCATGGGTCGCCATGATCAGTGTGGTCCCGTGTTCGCTGTTGAGTTCAAACAACAGGTCGATGATGTGGTTTCCGGTTTCGCTGTCGAGGTTGCCGGTCGGTTCGTCCGCGAACAGGCAATGTGGCCGGGTGGCAAATGCGCGTGCGATTGCACAGCGCTGCTGTTCACCTCCGGACAACTGGTTCGGATAGTGCTGCATACGTTCACCGAGTCCGACACGCTCAAGCAGTTCCGCAGCCGTTTTACGCGGATGAGGTGCCTGTGCCAGCTCCAGCGGCAGCATCACATTCTCGAGTGCGGTCAGGCCAAACAGCAACTGGAAATTCTGGAAGACAAAACCGACCCGTTGGGCCCTGAGCTGCGCGCGCCCGTCTTCATCGAAGTCGTTGAGATTGTGACCGTCAAGGATAACCTCGCCGGCAGTCGGCATGTCCAGACCGGCGAGCAGACCCAGCAAGGTGGTTTTTCCGGAACCGGAGGCGCCCAGAATCGCCACCGAGGTCCCCGCATCGATCCTGAAGTTGATATCATCGAGCAGGGTCAGCACCCCTTCACGGGTGGTAACCTGTTTGCCCAGCTTGCGGGCTTCGACAAAGACAGTTGATGTACTATCAGTCATGACCAAGAGATTCTCCGGATTTATCCTGTCCGCCATCTTCTACTTTTGCATAGTGCCAGGCTATACCGCGGCTATTGAGCCTGATTCACAGGATACAATCCTGGTCCTGGGTGACAGTCTCAGTGGCGCCTATGGTATCAATACCGACCAGGGATGGGTTGCGTTGCTGCAGCAGCAGATAGTGAGCGAAGGCTATGAATACAGCGTTATCAATGCAAGCGTCAGCGGCGATACCACGCGCACCGGATTAAGCCGTATCGACTCTGCATTGCAGGCCCACCAGCCGGCAATTGTCATTGTCGCACTCGGCGGAAATGACGGCTTGCGTGGGCTGGCCTTTTCAGAAATCGAATCCAGCCTCGCCAGCATTATTGAGCATTGCCGCAATAACAATGCGCGGGTGCTGCTGGCCGGTATTCGCCTGCCGCCCAATTACGGTCCCGCCTACAACCAGCAGTTTGCTGCATTGTATCGTCGACTATCCGACCGCTATGACATACCACTGGTTCCGCGAATGCTCGATCAGGTCGCCGATGACCGGGATTTGATGCAGGATGATGGCATGCACCCGAAAGCTGAGGCGCAGCCTCAGGTCATGATGAATATCTGGGCCGGGCTGAAACCAATGCTGGAAAGAAACTGACGCTCACAATTTAGGCAATGACAGATTTTTCAGTGGTGCTGTATTAGCAGCGTACAGCCTGTCCACGGCGGTTTGGCAGGCAATTCCTGTACAGCCACCAGGTCAGTTTCGAGCGGATCTTTTTCTTCAGTTGTCTGCGCACAGGCTTTCTCTACTCCATGGTGATGGCGGCTAGCGGCCGCGTGAAGGTTCACTGAGCTTGTTTCAGGAATCATCGCGAGCGATCAGCCGTACACCGCGCATTTCGCTGCCGTCGCTATCAATCCGCTGCTTTTTTTGCGTGTCCCTTCGCAAAAAAAGCCTAAAGACGTCCATGCAACGGTCGTTACACAGTTATATATTAGAAGTTACTAACATACTGAAATATTAATCTTTAATATCAAGGAGATACTACCATGTACTGGGATAGCTTCACCGCAGCAGGCGTTTTCGTCTCGTTCGTGTTGATCTTGTGCGCATTCTACCTGGAGCTGCGCAAGCGGCCGACTGTGCATCATGATGACCCACGGCAGACCTGGTCTCGCTAAGCTGCTTAATGTACTGCCAGCGTACGGAAACCGTCCCTGATGATGAGATGTCTCATCACCAGGGATTACATTGGCCAGCCTTTGGGGGTCGCACCCTGGCGGAAATAGACAGCACGGATAATTAACGGGAAGTTGGCTTTTCTGAGTGTTTGAAAGCGTAATAAATATACAGGGTGGCGTACACGAGTATCGACAAAACACTGAGTATTGCCGCTGTTGTCTGCGCGAGAACAATCCATTCGGAAGGAATCCATGCGAACACGTGAGCATCCAGTAAGGAATAAGTACCCGAAAATATCAGCAGCGACAGAATAGCCGTAGTAATAATAAGGATTTTCATGTTTTGCAGTATGCACGTCTCGGCCAAAAATACAAGTTAATTAATGTAAATTAGGCACTTAGCGACAAATAGTTGACGCGCAAGCGGTTAACCAGGGATATAAATACCGATTTAAATAGCCGCGGCCTTTGGGTCGCTTTTTTGTTTGTCAGGCTGTGAAGAGACCCTGAAAAATGCATTGAAGTTATTGGTGGCAGTGTTGATACAGGTCAATTCAGGTCATGCCTAAGTTTATTAGTATATTGACAAGTACTAAGTCACATAAAACCGCAATCTTGAAATGGAGGAATAGTGATGGCTGTTGAAAGCATTAAATGGCTGGCTATTGCTGCCGCAATCTGGGCTGGTATCAACCAGGTTGCAATTATCATCTATAACACACCCATTTTCTAAGACAGGGTCAATCTGGCCCTCCAGATCTTTTATTTGGTTGGGGATGTATTGCCAGGCCCGGAGTTACCTTGTGGCGGATAATCACGCGACAGGTAATGCCTCGCTTGCCTTCGATCTTAT
>Ga0210063_1000013_pt1 | contig 86830 bp, 82 predicted proteins | sample Muzzi_PWA_D1_FD_185529 | JGI IMG/M metagenome (GOLD analysis project Ga0210063, IMG submission 185529) | Wetland microbial communities from San Francisco Bay, California, USA, that impact long-term carbon sequestration - Muzzi_PWA_D1 (SPAdes) | ecosystem: Environmental > Aquatic > Marine >... | reverse complement strand
GTCGAGCAGCTCGCGCTCGAGGCCGGGATGTCGGTGCGCAACATCCGCAACCACCAGTCGCGCGGCCTGCTGCCGCCGCCCGAGGTGCGCTCGCGGGTCGGCTACTACGGCCGCCAGCACGTCGACCGGCTGCGGCTGATCCAGGAGATGCAGGCCGAGGGCCTGAAGCTGAGCGCGATCAAGCGGCTGATCGGCGAGTACGGCGCCAACGCCGAGCGCTTCGCCGACCTGCTCGTGGCGCTGAAGACGCCGCTGCCGGCCGAGTCGCCGGAAGTCCTCAGCCGCACCGAGCTGATCGAGCGCTTCGAGGTCGACGATCCGAAGCTGGTCGCCAAGGCGGAAAAGCTGGGGATCCTGGTCGACCTCGGCGACGACCGCTTCGAAGCGCCGAGCCCGACCCTGCTCCGCGCCGCCGACGAGGTGCAGGCGATGGGCATTCCGCTGGACGCTGCGGTGGCGGTGATGGGCAAGCTGCAGCGCAACTCGAAGTCCTCCGCCCGCGCCTTCGTCGAGCTCTTCCTCTCCGAGCTCTGGGCCCCCTTCGACGAGGCCGGCCGCCCCGACGAGGAGTGGGCGCAGATCACCGACTCGGTGCAGCACCTGCGCCCGCTCGGGGTCGAGGCCCTCAACGCGATGTTCCGGCTCGACCTCACGGCCGAGATCGAGCGCGCCTTCGGCGAGGTGCTGGAGCGCTCGAAGTAGGCGCCGGCTCTCAGGAGGCCGGCTGGTGGCGCTCGATGATGCGGCCGAAGTCGGTGCCCGCCGGCAGCGTGCCGAAGGCGTTGCCCCAGTCGCCCGCGAGGCGTGAGGCGCAGAAGGCGTCGGCCGTCGCCGGGTCGCCGTAGCGGACCAGCAGCGAGGCCTGCAGGGCGAGAGCCATGCGCTCGATCACGCTGCGGGCGCGCGCCTGGATCGTCTCGATGTCGCCGGGGATCTGCTCGCGCAGCGCGGCGACGTAGCCGTCGAGCCGCGGTTCGGCGCCGGCGCCCTCGAGCACCTCGGCGAAGAAGGCCTCGACGGAGTCGGGGCTCTTGACCATCGCCCGCAGCACATCGAGGCACTGCACGTTGCCCGAGCCCTCCCAGATCGAGTTGAGCGGGCTCTCGCGGAAGAGTCGCGGCATCCCGGACTCCTCGACGAATCCGTTGCCGCCGAGGCACTCCAGCGACTCGACCGCATGGACCGGGGCGCGCTTGCAGATCCAGTACTTGAGCACGGCGTTGGCGACGCGCTTGAAGCTCTGCGCCTCCGCGTCGCCGGCGAGCGCTTCGTCGTAGGCGCGGGCGAGGCGCATCGCCGAGATCGTCGCCGCCTCGGACTCGACGCTGAGGTCGGCGAGCACGTTGCGCATCAGCGGCTGATCGATCAGGTTCTCGCCGAAGACCGAGCGCTGCGCGGTGTGGTGCAGCGCTCCGACGACCCCCGCCCGCATCCCGGCGCTGCCGCCGAGCACGCAGTCGAGCCGCGTGTGGTTGACCATCTCGATGATCGTCCGCACCCCGGCGCCCTCCTCGCCGACGAGCCAGGCAGAGGCGGAGTCGAACTCGATCTCGCTGGAGGCGTTGGAGCGGTTGCCGAGCTTGTCCTTGAGCCGCTGCAAGCGGAAGCGGTTGCGCTCGCCGTCGGGGGTCCAGCGGGGGAAGAGGAAGCAGGAGATGCCGCCGTCGGCCTGGGCGAGGACGAGGAAGGCGTCGCACATCGGCGCCGACATGAACCACTTGTGGCCGGTCAGCTCGTACTCGGCGCCGGGGCCGCCGCCGTTCACCGGCCGGGCGAGCGTCGTGTTGGCACGCACATCGGTGCCGCCCTGCTTCTCGGTCATCCCCATCCCGGCCAGGGCGCCGGGCTTCTCCGGGGCCGGGCGGTTGGCCGGGTCGTAGCGGTCGGAGAGGAAGCGGGGCTCCCACTCGGCGGCGAGATCGGGCTGGGTGCGCAGCGCCGGGATCACCGAGTAGGTCATCGAGATCGGGCAGCCGATCCCCGCCTCGGCTTGTCCCATGCAGGCGAAGGCGGCGCCGCGGGCAACATGGGCGCCGGGGCGCGGGTCCTTCCAGGGGGCGGAGTGCAACTCGTGCCCGACCGCCTCGCCGAGCAGCTCGTCCCAGGCCGGGTGGAACTCGACCTCGTCGACCCGGTGGCCGAAGCGGTCGTGGGTGCGCAGACGCGGTGGGTTCTCGTTGGCCAGCGCTCCCAGCTCGCGAGCCCGGACCGAGCCGGCCAGCGCGCCGACCGCGGCGATCCGCTCCTCGGCCCACTCGGCGCCCTCGCGCCGCACGGCCTCACGCAGCGGGCGGTCGGCCTCGAAGACGTTGTAGTCGCCGAGGGGGGCCGGCTGGTTGAAGACCTCGTGGGTCTCCGTGGCGCTGCGCTCGACGGTGGCCATCGGCGCGATTGTCGCATCGATAGCATCGCCGCGCTGATGCCGGAGAAGATTCCAGTCAAGAACCCGATCGTCGAGCTCGACGGCGACGAGATGACCCGGATCATCTGGTCGTTCATCAAGGACGAGCTGATCCTGCCCTACCTCGACCTGGAGCTCGAGTACTTCGATCTGGGGATCGAGAGCCGCGACGCGAGCGAAGACCGGATCACGGTCGAAGCGGCGGAAGCGATCAAGCGCCACGGGGTCGGCGTCAAGTGCGCGACGATCACCCCCGACGAGGCGCGCGTCGACGAGTTCGGCCTCAAGCAGATGTACCGCTCGCCGAACGGGACGATCCGCAACATCCTCGGCGGCGTGATCTTCCGCGAGCCGATCGTGATCGCCAACATCCCGCGCCTGGTGCCGGGCTGGACCAAGCCGATCGTGATCGGCCGCCACGCCTTCGGCGACCAGTACCGCGCCACCGACATGGTCGTCCCCGGCGAGGGCACGCTGACGCTCACCTACACGCCGAAGGACGGCTCCGAGCCGGTCGAGCTCGACGTCTACGACTTCCCCTCGGGCGGGATCGCGATGGCGATGTACAACCTCGACGACTCGATCCGCGACTTCGCCCGCGCCTCGATGCGCTACGGGCTCGACCGCGAGTACCCGGTCTACCTCTCGACCAAGAACACGATCATGAAGAAGTACGACGGGCGCTTCAAGGACCTCTTCGCCGAGGTGTACGAGAGCGAGTTCAAGGCCGATTTCGAGGCCAAGGGCATCACCTACGAACACCGCCTGATCGACGACATGGTCGCCGCCGCGATGAAGTGGGAGGGCGGCTACGTCTGGGCCTGCAAGAACTACGACGGCGACGTGCAGTCGGACACGGTCGCGCAGGGCTTCGGCTCGCTGGGCCTGATGACGAGCGTGCTGATGAGCCCCGACGGCAAGACGGTCGAGGCCGAGGCCGCGCACGGGACCGTCACCCGCCACTTCCGCCGCCACCAGCAGGGCGAACCGACGTCGACCAACCCGATCGCCTCGATCTTCGCCTGGACCCGCGGCCTCGCCGCGCGCGGCCGCATCGACGAGACGCCCGAGGTGTCACGGTTCGCCGCGACGCTGGAGCGGGTCTGCGTCGAGACCGTGGAAAGCGGACAGATGACCAAAGACCTCGCACTCCTGGTCGGCCCGGACCAGCAGCACCTGACCACGCAGGAGTTTCTCGCCGCGATCAAATCCCGACTTCAGGAGGCAACCACGTGAGCACCCCCGTCAAAGTGACCGTTACCGGCGCTGCCGGCCAGATCGGCTACGCGTTGCTGTTTCGCATCGCCAGCGGCCAGATGCTCGGCCCCGACACGCCGGTCGAGCTCAGCCTGCTGGAGATCCCGGATGCGGTCAAGGCGGCGGAGGGCACGGCGATGGAGCTCGACGACTGCGCCTTCCCGCTGCTGAGCAAGATCGACATCTTCGACGACGCCAAGCCGGCCTTCGAGGGCTGCAACGTCGGCCTCCTGGTCGGCGCCCGCCCGCGCGGCCCCGGCATGGAGCGCGCCGACCTGCTCGAGGCCAACGGCGGGATCTTCAAGCCGCAGGGGGAAGCGATCGCCGCCGGCGCCGCCGACGACGTCCGCGTGCTGGTCGTCGGCAACCCGGCCAACACCAACTGCCTGATCGCGCTCTCCAACGCCGACGGCGTGCCGCGCGAGCGCTTCACCGCGATGATGCGCCTCGATCACAACCGGGCGATCGCCCAGCTCGCCAACAAGCTCGGCAAGCCGGTCTCGAGCGTCACCAACATGACCGTCTGGGGCAACCACTCGACCACCCAGTACCCCGACCTGGTCAACGCCAAGGTCGACGGGGCGAGTGCCTGGGAGACGATCGACGACGAAGCCTGGATCGGCGACGAGTTCATCCCCCGGGTCGCGAAGCGGGGGGCGGAGATCATCGACGCGCGCGGCGCCTCCAGCGCCGCCTCCGCCGCCAACGCGGCGATCGACCACATGCACGACTGGGTGCTGGGAACCCCGGAGGGCGACTGGGTATCGATGGGCGTCCCCTCGAACGGCGCCTACGGAATCGAGGAGGGAGTAGTGGCCGGCCATCCGTGCAGCTGCAAGAACGGCGAGTGGCAGATCGTCGAGGGCCTGGACATTCCCGACTTCTCCGGCCCAAGGATCGGTGCAACTATCGAGGAGTTGAAGGAAGAGCGCCAGTCCGTTTCTGAACTGGGTTTGGTTTAAGGCAAGAAAAAGGCCGGCCCGATGGCCGGCCTTTTCAAGCTGGTGCGCCAGCGGGCTATTTAGCGCCCGGGTAGTACTGGCGCCCTTTCTTCGCGACCCGACCCTCTTTCTCGAGGTCGCCGAGGACCCGGTAGAGGTAGTTGGGCTTGATTTTCATCTGCTTGGCGATGTCGGAGGCGCTGATGCCGGGCTCGCCCTGCACCAGGGCAACTGCCTGGTCTGCCCGGGTACCACTGCGCCGGCGCCGTTTTTTCGGGCGTCCGCCGGCTTTTTTGCCTGAGCCGGGGGGGCGGCCCGGACGACGGCCTCCGCGGCCGGTGACTTTCTCGCCCAGCTCGGCGAGGGCGCGCTCGAGGCGCTTGCGCTCGTCGTCCAGCTCGGCAAGGCGCTTCTTGACCAGTTCGCGGGCCTCGTCGAGTACGTGAGTGGTGCTTGGCATCTCGTTCCTTTCGTCCGGTCCGCATTTCCGGCCGGGTCACTAACGGGGGGAGTTACGTACCGCAGTGTTGCACAGTTACAGTCAGGCGCCATGAAAGTGTTGGACACATTGGCTGTGTGCAACCTGACTATTACTCCGGGTGTGGAGAGTGATTAGCGTCGGCGCTGCCTGGGCAGCGTGCGGAACACGACGTCCCAGAGCGGCGAGGAGACGCCGTAGCCGTAGCTGTGGTCCTGGAAGTGGTGGCGCATGTGCTGCTCGCGCAGGCGCTTGCCCAAATCCGACTTGGGTACGAAGTGGTGCACGTAATAGTGCGTGTAGTCGTAGAAGAGGTAGCCGGCGATGAAGCCGCCGAAGAGCGGATAGGCCGTGGGGGCGCCGAAGATCGCGGTGAAGGCGAAGAAGAAGAGCACCGCCAGCGGGATCGAGACGGCGGGAGGCATGACCAGCCGCATCTTGTCGTTGGGGTGGTCGTGGTGGATGCCGTGGATGATGAAGTGCATGCGCCGGCCGAAGGCGTTGTCGGGCTCCCAGTGGAAGATCAGCCGGTGCAGCCAGTACTCGGTCAGGGTCCAGATCGCCACCCCGCCGAGGCTGAGCAGCGCCAGCTGCCAGGCGGCCTTGCCCTGATCGGCCGCGAGCCACTCCATCGCCACGATCACGGGCAGGAAGACGACCGCCGGGATCGCCGGGTGGACTCGCGAGAAGAAGTTGAGGAAGTCGCTCTCGAACAGCTGCGGCGAGGCCGACAGCTTCTCGGTGCGTGCCTTGTGTGCCTCCATTCGCGCCAATGGTAGCGAGGCCATGCGCGACTCCCGCAAGACGCGGGGAAGATGTAACGACTCTGTGTCAAGAACGTTGCGCTTTGCGGAATCAAGGCTCACGAAAGCGTCACGCGATTGGCAAGATGCCGGCCGTGCCGCGCAAGCCAAAGCCGCCGACCTGCGACGACTGCTTCTTCCGCAAGAACCATCTCTGCGCGCTCGAGCTCGACGAGCCCTGCGCCACCTTCCGCCCCAACCGCCCCGAGGGCCTCGTTCCCCCGCGGCAGCCGGTGCTGCTGATGCGCCCGCCACGCTGGGCGCCGCAGACGTAGCTCGCGCGACCCGCGCGCCGCTATGTTTTGCGCCATGCCTGAGCGAGACGTATTTGCGAACTTCGCCCGCATGCGGCGGGAGATGGATCAGATGCTCGGTGGCGGCTGGGGCCGGGCCACCTACGTCAGCCGCCGCAGCACCGGCTTCTCGCCCAACGTCGACGTCTACTACTGCGGCGATCCGCAGCGGGCGGTCGTGAAGGTGGACCTGGCCGGGGTCGATCTGGACCAGGTCGGGATCGAGGTCAGCGGCCGCCAGCTTGCGATCGTCGGCGAACGGCCGGTGCAGGAGACCGAGGGGCGGGTCTACCAGCAGGTCGAGATCCCCTCTGGGCCGTTCCGTCGCGTGGTCGAGCTGCAGGTCGACGTCGACGCCGACAAGGCGAAGGCGACCTACGACGACGGGGTGCTGCGGATCGACCTGCCGCTGCGCGACCCCGCCCAGAGCCGCCGCGTGCCGATCGGGCGGGAGTGATGGAGGGCTCGCCGGTGCTCGAGGTCGTCGAGTCCGAGCTCGACGCCGAGGACGCGATCCGCGCCGACCAGCCGCTGCCCGACGCGCTGCCGGTGCTGCCGCTGCGTGAGACCGTCACCTTCCCCGAGACCCTGACCCCGCTCGCCGTCGGCCAGGAGCGCTCGATCAAGCTGATCGACGACGTGCTCGGCGCCAACCGGATGCTGGTCATGGTCGCCGCGCGCGACCCCGAGGACGAGGAGCCGGGGCCGGAGGGCCTCTACGACGTCGGTGTGGTCGGCGTCGTCGCCCGCATGCTGAAAGTGCCCGACGGGACGCTGCGCGTGCTCGTCCAGGGGACCCAGCGGGTGCGGGTCGGCCCCTACGTCGCCGAAGAGCCCTACATGGTGGCGCGCATCGCCGAGCTGCCGGACACGGTCGACGAGGGCCCCGAGCTGGAGGCGCTCACCCGCAACGTCCAGCGCACCTTCTCGGAGATCGTCGAGCACATCCCGTACCTGCCCGAGGAGCTGCAGATGGCGGTCGCCAACATCGAGGACCCGGCCGCGCTCGGCCACCTGATCGTCGGCGCGCTGCGGATACCGACCGAGGAGAAGCAGGCGCTGCTGGAGCAGGTCGACGTCGCCGCCCGTCTGCGCCGCCTCTCGGAGATCCTCGCCCGCGAGCTCGAGGTGGTCCAGCTCGGCAGCCAGATCCAGTCTCAGGTCGAGTCGGAGATCGACAAGGGCCAGCGCGAGTTCTTCCTGCGCCAGCAGCTGAAAGCGATCCAGGAAGAGCTCGGCGAGGAGGACGAGCAGCAGGCCGAGGTCAACGAGCTGCGCGGGCGGATCGAGGAGGCCAAGCTGCCCGAGGACGCCCGCAAGGCCGCCGAGCGCGAGCTCTCGCGGCTGGAGAAACTGCCGTCGGCGGCGGCCGAGCACGGCGTCATCCGCACCTATCTCGAGTGGCTGGTCGAGCTGCCCTGGTCGAAGTGGACCGAGGACAACCTCGACATCGCCCATGCCCGCGACGTGCTCGACGCCGACCACTACGACCTGGAGAAGGTCAAGGACCGGATCCTCGAGTACCTGGCGGTGCGCAAGCTGAAGCCGGACTCGCCCGGCCCGATCCTCTGCTTCGTCGGCCCGCCCGGGGTCGGCAAGACCAGCCTCGGGCGCTCGATCGCGCGGGCGCTGGGGCGCGAGTTCGAGCGCATCTCGGTCGGCGGCGTGCGCGACGAGGCCGAGATCCGCGGCCACCGCCGCACCTACATCGGGGCGCTGCCGGGGACGATCGTCCGCGCCCTGCGCGACGCCGGCTCGCGCAACCCCGTCTTCATGATCGACGAGATCGACAAGATGGGCGCCGACTTCCGCGGCGACCCCTCCTCGGCGATGCTCGAGGTGCTCGACCCGGCCCAGAACGACAGCTTCCGCGACCACTACCTCGACCTCGAGTTTGACCTCTCCGAGGTCCTCTTCATCGCCACCGCGAACGTGCTCGACACGGTCCCCGGCCCGCTCCAGGACCGGATGGAAACGATCGAGCTGGCCGGCTACACGATCGACGAGAAGCGCCACATCGCTCGCCGCTACCTGGTCCCGCGCCAGATCGAGGCCAACGGGCTGAAGCCCTCGCAGATCGAGTTCGCCGACCCGGCGCTGACCGCGATCGTCGAGGAGTACACGCGCGAGGCCGGCGTGCGCAACCTCGAGCGCCAGATCGGCACCGTCTGTCGCAAGGTCGCCCGCGACGTCGCCGAGGGCAAGGCCAATGGCAAGGTCAAGGTCTCGGCCAAGCGGGCGCGCGAGCTGCTCGGCCGCCGCCGCGTCTTCGCCGAGCAGCGGCGGCGGACCAAGGACCCCGGCGTGGCCACCGGCCTCGCCTGGACGCCGACCGGCGGCGACGTGCTCTTCATCGAGGCGACGGCGATGCCGGGCCAGGGCAAGCTGACGATCACCGGCCAGCTCGGCGACGTGATGAAGGAGTCGGCGCAGGCGGCGCTCTCCTACGTGCGCGGCCACTGGCGCGAGATCGATCCCGACCTGGGCGAGGACTGGTTCGCCGAGCGCGAGATCCACATCCACGTGCCGGCCGGCGCCGTGCCCAAGGATGGGCCCTCGGCCGGGGTGGCAATGACCGTGGCGCTGGCCTCGCTGGTGTCGGGCCGGCAGGTGCGCAACGACGTCGCGATGACCGGCGAGGTCACCCTGACCGGCCAGGTGCTGCCGGTCGGCGGGTTGAAGGAGAAGTCGCTGGCGGCGCAGCGGGCGGGGATCAAGCGGGTGATCGTGCCCGGGCGCAACGAGGGCGACATCGCCGAGATCCCCGAGCACGAGCGCAGCGAGCTCGAGTTCGTCTACGTCGACGAGATCTCGGGCGCGATCGACGCCGCGCTTGCCTGAGAACCTGCCCAGATCCCGCGCCTTCTGGATCGTCGCGGGGCTGACCGCGGCCGCCGCTGCGCTGCGCTTCGCGACGCTCGGCACGCAGGGCTACCACCACGACGAGATCGTCACCGCCAGCCGCATCCTGCGCGGCGACTTCTTCCACGCGATGGAAGCGGTCGGCTTCAGCGAGTCGGCGCCGCCGCTCTACTACGCCCTGGCCTGGGCCTGGACACAGCTGACCGGGACCGGCGAGGCCGGCCTGCGCTCGCTCTCCGCCCTGGCCGGCGTGGCGACCGTCCCGGTCGCCTACCTGCTCGGCCGCGAGCTGCGCGGCCGCCGCACCGGCCTGCTCGCCGCGGCGTTGGTCGCCGTCAACCCGATGCTGCTCTGGTACTCCCAGGAGGCGCGCGGCTACGCCCTGCTCGTCCTGCTCACCGCCCTGGCCGCCCTCTTCTTCCTCCGCGCCCTCCAGGACGTGCCTCAAGTTGAGGACCCATATGGGCCGCAAAGTAGAGGCACGTCCGCTGGGCGGAGGGACGTGACGCTTTGGGGGGTCTTTGCGGCGCTGGCGCTGGCGACGCACTACTTTGCGATCTTCCCGGTTGCGCTCGAGGCGGCCTGGCTGCTGTGGCGACGTCGGCGGGCGGCCCTGCCCGGCCTCGCGATCGTCGTCCTCGCCGGGCTGGCGCTGGCGCCGCTGGCGATCCACCAGATGTCGCTCGGCCACGCGGAGTGGATCGGGGGCAGCGGCCTCGGTCACCGCCTCTGGGAGGCGGGCGCCACCTTTGTCACCGGCGAGACCGGCGACATCGTCTCCCGGCCGGTGACCGTGCTGCCGGCGATCGTCCCGGCTCTCGCGGCGCTCGCCGGGCTCGTCCTGCTCGCGCTGCGCGGCGAGCGCGGCGAGCGGCGCGCAGGGGGGATCATGCTCGCCGTCGCCGCGGCGACCGTCGCCGTGCCGCTGGCGCTGGCGCTGCTCGCGCCGGCCAAGGACTACGTCATCGCCCGCAACCTGATCCCGGCCCTGGTCCCGCTGCTGGCCGCGGTCGCGATCGGGCTGACCCTGCGCCGCGCCCATCTGGCCGGGAGCGCCCTCGCCGTCGTGCTCGTCGCCTACTCGCTCGGCTTCAGCCTCTGGGCGAGCTTCGCGACGAGCGTGCACCGGCTCGACTGGGAGGCCGTCGCGACGCGCCTCGGCGAGCCCGAGCAGCCGCGCGCGACCGTGCTCTGGACCCTCGGAGCCGCCTCGCTGCGCTGGTACCTCTCGACCGGCTCGTTTCAGGTCCGGCCCTCGGAAGGCTTCGACTGGAGCGTGCACGAAATCGTCTTCGTCTCCGACGGCCCGGCGCTGCCGGTGCCCCGCCGGCTGCTCGGGCCGCGCTTCCGCCCGGTGGAGCGCTACCGCGTCGGCCGCCTCCGGGTGAGGCGCTACGCGCTGCCGGGCCCCGACCTCGCTCACCTGCGCCTGCGCCAGGTGCGCAAAGCCGAGCTCGGGTTCGGCTCCAACAGCGTCCTCCTCGACGGAATCGGGCCCGATCGATAGCGCAGGGCCAAATGGGGTTATCCTGAGCAACGCCCCGCAGAACCGAGCCCCGAGGAGATGGTATGAGCAAGACGAAGGCGAACCAGGCCGCGGACCTCTATTCGACCGCCCGCGAAAACCCCTACGTGCAGCGGCTGGTCGAGGACGAAGAGCTGCGCGACAACCTGCGCGAAGCCTTCGAAGCGGCGCGTGGCGCCTACGGGCGCGCGACCGGCAACGGCAAGGGCACGGTCAAGGCCGTGACCAGCGACAAGAAGGTGCAGAAGGACCTGCGCTCCGCTGCCGAAAGCCTGCGCGACGCCTCCGAGCAGCTGCAGGGCAAGAAGCGCAAGCGCAAGAAGAGCCGCCTCGGCCGGTTCCTGTTGCTGGGCCTGGTCGCCGCCGGCCTCGCGCTGATCCTCTCCGAAGACGCCCGCAAGACCGTGCTCGACGCCCTCTTCGGCGCCGAGGAGGAGTTCGAGTACACGAGCACCACCTCGATCAACGGCTCCTGACGGCCCCTGACGCCGCCAGGCGGCGTCCTCAGTCGCTCGCGTGCAGAGCACGCTTCGCTCCCTGCGTCCTTGCCTGCCGACGCCAGGGCCTCGTCAGCAGGGGCGACTAGACTCTTCACGATGGAGGCAGCGACCAAAGAGCGCGAGCTGAGCGGGGAAAAGGCGCAGCGCATCGTCGATGCGATGCGCGAGAGCGTCGCCAAGCGCGGCGCCGCCGGGTCGACCTTCGAGCACGTCGCCCGCGAGGCGGGGGTGAGCCGCGGGCTGCTGCACTACTACTTCGGCACCAAGGAGCGGCTGCTGGTCGAGGTCGTCCGCCGCGACTCCGAGATCCGCGTCGCCAGGCTGGACGAGCCGTTGGCCAAGGCCGAGAGCGTCGACGACGTGCTCGACGTGCTCGTCGCCAGCCTCACCGACCTGATCGACAACGAACCGGCCTTCTTCCTGCTGCTCTACGAGCTGTTCAGCGCCGGCCGCCGCAACCCGGAGATCCAGCACGAGGTCGGCCAGCTCTTCGACCGCACCCGCAGCCACGTCGCCGAGGTGCTCGAGCAGAAGCAGCGCGAGGGCGTGCTCAAGCTGCGCTTCGACGCCGAGGCGATCGTCGCCTACCTCTTCGCCGCCGCCGACGGCTTCGCCCTGCAGGCCCTCTCCGAGCCGGGCCGCGACATCAGCGCCGCGCTCGCGGCCGGGGCCGCCTCGGCCCGCTTCCTGCTCGCCGGCGAGTAGCGCCCCGGGGGTGACCGGACTCACAGACGGGAGGTCGCGGCTGCGAAAAGCTGGCTGACCAGCCAATGCACGACGCGATGCTCAAGCTTGCCGGGTTCCTAGCGCGCAGACGCCGGCTCGTCGTCGCCGTCTGGGTCCTGATCGTGATCGCCGCGCTGCCGCTCGCTGCGCGCCAGACCGAACACCTCACCGGCGGCGGCTTCGACGTCCCCGGCAGCCAGTCGAAGGCCGTCGGCGAGGCGATGCAGGGCGTCTTCGCCCGCGAGGCGAACGGGATCGCCGTGCTGCTGCGCGCCCAGCCCGGCGCCACCGGCGCCGAGCGCTCCGCCGCGGTCGCCCGCGTGCGCAGGGGCGTCGCGGCGACCGAGGGCGTCGCGATGGCGCCGGCCGTCGCCCGCCGCGGCGAGGCCCAACTCGGCGCCCGCGACAGGGCGTTGCTGCCGCTGACCAGCCTCGTCTCGCCCGACGAGCTCGTCGATCCCGCCGTCGAGCTGCGCGAAGCGCTCGACCCGGGTGCCGCCAGCGGCGGCGTCACCCCCTACCTGGCCGGCCAGTCCACCGTCTGGGCGGGGATGCAGGAGCTCTCCAAGGAAGACCTCGCCAAGGCCGAGGCCGGCGGCTTCCCGATCGTCGCCCTGATCCTGCTCGTCGTCTTCGGCTCGCTCGCCGCCGCGGCGCTACCGCTCTCGCTCGGCTTCGTCAGCGTGATCGTCACCGGCGCGCTGATCTACTTCATCTCGCTGCAGATGTCGACCTCGGTCTTCGTCACCAACATGGCTTCGATGATCGGCATCGGCGTCGCCGTCGACTACTCGCTCTTCATCCTCGCCCGCTACCGCGAGGAGCGCCGCGACGGGCGCGACTGCGAGGGCGCCCGGTCCGAGGCGCTGGCGACCTCCGGCCTCGCCGTCGCCTTCTCCGGGATCGCCGTGATCGTCTCGCTGGCGGGCCTCTGGATGGTCGACAACCAGGCGCTGCGTTCGATGGCGCTGGGGGCGATGACCGTCGTCGCCGTCTCGATCCTGACCGCGACGACGCTGCTGCCGGCGTTGATCGCGATGCTCGGCGACCGCGTCATGCCCGGCGGCATCGTCGGCAAGGCGCTCGGCTGGATTCGTCGCCCGTTTCAAGGTAGGTCCGCCGCCCCCGGACGCGGGAGGGAGGGCCTGTCCATATCTGATTCTTCAGGCCCTCCCGGGAGCAGAGGAGGCGGCGGTGGTTTCTGGGTCCGCTGGAGCCGCCGTGTCATGGCCCGGCCCTGGCTCGCGATCGCCTTCTCGGCGGGGATCCTGCTCGCCCTCGCCAGCCCGATCCTCTCGCTGGAGACGGGCACCAACGCGATCGAGCAGTTCCCCAAGACCAGCGACGTGCGCGTCGGCAACGAGCTCGCTGCGGCGCAGAGCGGCGGCGGCACCGACCCGGTGCAGATCGTCGCCGCCTCCCGCCGTCCGCTCGACCGCGCCGCGGTGGCCGAGTTCGCGACCGGGCTCGGGGACCAGCCCGGCGTCAGCGGCGTCGCCCCGCCGGTCTTCTCCGGCGACAGCGTCCTGATCCAGGCGACGACGCGCGCCGCCAGCGACTCCGAGCCGGCGCGGGCGCTGGTCGAGCGCCTGCGCGAGGGCTTCGTCCCCGGCACCGCGCTCGCAGCTGCGGCCACGGTCGACGTCGGCGGCGAAACCGCGCGCACCGAGGACGCCCGCGGGCAGATCTACGGCTCGCTGTGGAAGATCATCGGCTTCGTCCTCGCGCTCAGCTTCGTCGTGCTGATGGTGATGCTGCGCTCGCTGCTGCTGCCGCTCAAGGCGGTGCTGATGAACCTGCTCTCGATCGGGGCCGCCTTCGGCGTGCTCGTCGCGATCTTCCAGTGGGGCTGGCTCGACGGCGTGCTCGGCTTCGAAAGCCTCGGCGCGCTCGACACGATCAACGTGCCGCTGATCTTCGCGATCGTCTTCGGCCTCTCGATGGACTACGAGGTCTTCCTCATGTCGCGGATCCGCGAGCGCTACCTCGAGCACGGCGACAACGAGCGCGCCGTCGCCGAGGGCCTGTCCTCCAGCGCCCGCACGATCTCCTCGGCGGCGCTGATCATGAGCAGCGTCTTCGCCGTCTTCGTGCTGACCGGCGTGCCCTCGATCAAGGAGCTGGGCCTCGGCGCGGCGATCGCGATCGCGCTCGACGCGACCCTCGTGCGGCTGATCCTCGTGCCGGCGGCGATGAAGCTGATGGGCGAGTGGAACTGGTGGATGCCCTCCTGGCTCGACCGCGTGCTGCCACGTCTCAGCTTCGAGGGCGGCGTCGAGCCCGAGCCCGAGCCGGCCGAGGCCTAGGCCCGTCGCATAACCTTCGCCGCATGAGCGAGGAGATCGCCTTCGCCGGAGCGGCGAAGCAGGCGCAAATCGTGCGGGACGGCGAGGTCTCGGCTGCTTCCTGAGCACCGACCGGCGACCTCGCGATGATCCCGGCTGGTTGAATAAATCTCTGAAGAACGGCGATTACGCGGGGATGATCGACCCTGCGTAAGGCTGACCGGATCGTCGACCTCAATCCAGCGATCTACCGGCCAGGGAGCTGAACTTCCGGACCTATCGAATTTGAGGAGCACGCTTCAGATCCAGCCACGCTAGCCATTGGGGCGCGGGATTCTATCCTGGTTACGCAATCGACCATTGCAGCGTTCCCCTGTAGCACCTTTCCTCACTGCATTTAGTATGGTCGGCGTGATTCGTAAAAGTTTTGAGGGTGGGCCAATCGTGATCGAGCCAGTGCTGAAAAAATTGGATGCCGAGTTACTTGCGCGCCTCGGATACAAGGGCCTTACCGCCAGCCAGTTAAACGATCTCCTCGCCGAGCTTTATCACGCTGCTGAGGAGATAGTTGGAATCGGGATTGCTTCCCAGATGTCCGACGAGCAACTCGATGAGTTCGAGCGCTTCTTTGAAGCCGGAGATGACGATGGTGCCCTTTCCTGGCTGGAGGAGAAATTCCCCGACTACAAGAAAGAAACCATGGCAGTTATCGGCAACCTCGAGAAATTACTAGCCGAGACTGCCCGCGAAATTCGCCAACCGCAGGCGCGCTCACATGGCTTGAGCGAAGCTGATGCGTCCCCTCCTCACAGTGATGGCAACTCTACGAAGTCAGCCTGATGCCAACTGTCAACGAGTCAATCCGAGCGCTGCTCCAAGGGGATACGCTTCCCGCCAAGCTTGCTGAGTTGCGCACGCCCATGCTTGAGGTGATCGACGAGCTCGCTAGAGAACTACTTACTTCTCATCAAGATCCTTCCGAGACTGCGTTGCGCCAGCGTCTCTTGAGCGATGGATCCCAAACGGTCGCGATCATGGGCCAGCGTGGTAGCGGAAAGTCGACCCTACTTGCGGCAGTAACCGCCGAACTCCTGCGGGAAGCACGCCACCTTGTCGTCCCAATAATGCGCCCCGACCAGTTTGGTGAGCCCGACTCAGTGATCACTACTTTTCTTTCTGAGCTTTGGGATCTTGTGTCCTCGCCGGATCATAGGCGGTCGCCAGAGGAGTCAGATACTGCCGAGGTCGCGCGAGACGCGGAGGCGGTTAAGCTCCTCGCCGATGTCGCAAGAGCCTCTGCCGTGGCGCGCACTACCACTAGCGCCCTCGAGCACGGCACTGAAAGTCCAATTGACTTTGCTGACGACTTTCTCACGGTTAGCCGTTCGGGTGTGCGCCTCAATCACCAGCTTCGTCAACTCGCCCTGCACCTATGTAAACCCGCAGATGAGTCAGGAGAGAGCCGGCTAGTCATCGTCCCAATCGACGATCCCGATCTTTCCCGTCACAGCATTATCGGCATTCTCACCGACCTACAGATTCTCAGTGCGGTTCCTGGGATCGTTCCGCTTACCTGTTTCTCGCCTGATGATCTCAATGCGGCCTGGGTTGCTGAGCGCCATAACCTCTTGCCAGAGGCTAGTGAGGGTCATTTAAGGTTTCTCCTTGCCCGCCAAATGGAGAAGGCGTTTCCATACCGTTTTCGCTTCGAGATCGAACCCATCGCGCCTTCCCAGCGCCCAGTCTTTACCCCAATTGCCGGTACCGGCACTCTCCAGGAGAAACTTGCCACCCTTCGCGGTGAGGTTGAGAGGGTGAGCGACTGTATTTGGGCAGTCGACGAAGCGTTTTCTCTCGACCAACAGCTTTTTGGGTTGCGTAATGCCCTTCCGGACAACGCCCGAACGCTGGTTCAGGTGTGGGAGACGCTCGATGCACTTGGTGCTACCAACGAAGACACTACGGCCGAGCTTCTCCACCTTACTTTGCGGCGTCTTTTCAACTTGATAGGCGAGCCGGTTGCCGTTCGCCTTGGTGTTCCTTCCTCGTCTATGGTCCAAGTCGGCCCGCCTATCGCCGACGGCGTAAACCGCCGCGCTCTGCACTTTGAGTTCACCCGCATCGATTTTTTGCCCAGCACGGATGCTGAGGAGGCCGAGTTGACGGAGCCTTCACTTGTCGCTGTCAGCCTCCGCAAGTTGCGCGAGGTGCGCGCTGCACATCCTCGGGAGAGCGGCACCCGACGCTCCGAATACTCGGCTGGTGACTATCTGAAGCCCGAGGAGATCACGGCAATCCTTGCCCTTCAAGAAATTGGTTATGGCAGCGGCCTCTTCGACATCACCGGACATCGCCTTTACTACAGTACTGACGACTGGCGTTTCCTACAGAAGGTTCAACTCGCTAACCAGGCAACGGATGACGTGTTTCTTCTCCTACCCGACGCTACGACCCTTTCAGAGATTCTTCGCAGCGCCGCTCTGTGGAATGAGCTTGTTGATCTGTCTGCCGAAATGACTCCATTGCAAATATTTGCTACCGGGATTGAGGCGGCCTGTCTTACGGTACGCCGTGAGGAGAAGCTCACTGCCCAAGGTGACTATGGAAAGGCCTTTGAGCGTGCGGCAGCGCTCTACAAAGAGTGTCTATCCCGACAGGGCAGCACCGCCCAAGCGTTCGTGCAGTGGTTCGAGCGCGATCTTCCACTGCAATGGCATTCAGCGCTGCTAAGTGGAGAGCGGATCCGCAGTCTCGTAGTCAAACATAGGGAATTTTCGGCGTATCCCGCGCGAAGGGACTACAGGGAGAAAATTGATACGGCGCTCTTCGAGAAGCGGCTTCGTTTCCTTCTTGATGGCCTTGAGAATTCCGATCCCGAGGGTGAGGGGTCTCGTCATAGTTGGGTTGCTGGATACTTTGAGCTAGCGTCAGCGCTTAACGTTGATCAGCTTGAGCGCCTGAGTCGGATCTATCCCCGCTGGCAGCGGGACTCCGCCGGAGTCCGCGCTGGGGCCGCTACCGTCGGTTCGCTTGAACGACGGCCCAGCAGTCGTGTGCGGGCCGCTCCCTACGCCACCCCGGAGGGTACTGAGTTGGTCAGTGCCGCAATCGCCGCTCTGCGACGCGCCCGTCGGGTTGCTCACGCCGAGTCCAAACACGCCTAGCCGCGATGCGTTCAACGGCATCGGCTGTACTGGCCCTCTGCTTTGACGATCTTGACGCGATTGGATCAGCTTCACTGCTGCGTTGTGGCGACGAGCGAAACCTTCGTGATTTCGCCGATTGGAGTCTGCTCGATCTAATCGTCGAGCGGTTTCCCGACCTCGGTCGCCCTGCGTTGCGTTTCGAGTTGGATTCGATTCTTCGAAGCTGTGATGGTGATCCCGTCCGTCTTCTACACATCGCGTCGCGGCGCTTAGAGGACTCCCCGCCGAGCGCGTGGCGCGACCGCTTCCCTCTTGATATTTTTTCCGAGGCGGGTCCGAGTAGAAACCTGATCGAGTTCTCGATCGCTGACGCCCACCTGCATTCCGGTGCCAGCGTTCCATTGTCGCTGTTCTTCTCGGTTCTTGCTTCGGCCATCGCACCAATCAGCCAAGCGGAGTTGGGAGATCGCTCAGTACGTTCGCGAGGCGGCAGTTGCTGGGATCTGCACACGTTGTTGAGCGCTACGCGCTGGGCGCTTCGGCTCCTGCGCTGCGTGGGCGATGATATTCCGCTCGACGATTACTCCGCGCTTGAAGAGCGTGGCCTTCACCATTGGCTTCTGGACTGCGTAGCCGATAGTAGCTACTGGCACGTTGTCACCGAACTTGCTACCGAGAGGCGAGAGGGCAGCCATCCTCTCAGAAAACAGCTTGCCCGCCGCTTCCCATACAACGGCCTCTGCTCAGTTGCCGATGTTTTTTGGAGTGCGGCATTTCGTCCCGAGGCCGAGTTCGCGGGTCGTGATGATTTAGTCATCGGTCTAATCAGGGCGTGTACCGCGATTTCGACGGTAGTACGGGCGCGCCCTGGCGACGGCCTTACCCGCTTCGTTGACCGCTTTAAGGCGATGGGAGTTACTCGCGATGCGGCCGTCGGCGAGATGAAGTCGAAGTTGACTCGGCAAACCCTTGCCCGCATCGCATCATCCGGCCGTGTCGTTGGCGCGGAGTTCCGTAAGACGATTGCCGCCTCCGGTCGCGACGAGTTCAAGGCGGAGGCTGGTGCAGCACTGCGTGACCATCATCGCGGCTTTGCCGACTTCGTCGATGAAAATGGAAATGCGATGGCTCTGACGATGCCCATCAGTTTCGCTCGTCGCCCTTGCTCAGGTCGCGGCGGTGACTGGACCGACATTCGACAGCTACGCGAGGCCGTCGATGGCTTCAACGCCCTCCGGCTCCTTCTGATCGAGAGCCCCAGTCTCGCCTTAGCGATCTCAACGATCGATGTCGCTGGCGACGAGTATGGAAGCGCCAACTGGCCTTTCGCTGCAACTGCCGAGTTATTTCGCCGCGCCGGTATTCCGCTCGGCTATGCAATTCACGCTGGTGAGTCCTTCTACTCACCGTTCAACGGTGTACGCCGCATTGGCGAGCTTTTCTTGGCCGACCGGTGCCCCGACCGGGTTGGCCACGCCCTTGCATTATCCGAGGATGCGGCTAAAGAGGTCTGCGAGGGTGATGCACCGCCTCCAATCCGCATCGGTGACGCTATCTGTGATCTTGCCTGGGCCGTGCTCGCTGACGTCGGGGACGACGCTGAGGCGCGCGGTCTCCTCTACGAACTCGTTCGGGGTCAGCGCGGCCGCTCTTACGAACCGCAGTATTGGATTGATGCCTTTCGTCTTCTCTTCAGTGTCGACTCATTGGTTGAATACGGCATTCTCACCGATGTCGGTGGCGTCATTGGAGTTTCCACCGAAGCGACGCGGCGGGAGTGCGCCCGTCGCGCCGGACCACTCGGCCGGGTCCTTGCTGCCCTTGCCTGGGGCTTTGATGACCCAGAGAATGATGCGTTGGTTGATATCAAGAGCCTCGTTTCTGATGCAGCACTTCATCGGAGGTTGCATGAGTTCTCGGCTGCGACTGCGCCCGCCGCCCGCATCCGCGTCCTCGATCTTTTGACTGGGGATGAGAAGGAGGGTCGCGGCCCGACCTTGATAGAGGCTTGTCCTACCTCAAATATTCGACTTGCCAATCTGAAGGGCTACGACGCCCATCCGATCTGGGGGTGGAAGCAGGAAGGCATCGGTGTTGTCGTCGGCTCCGACGATCCATTGATCTTCGGTGCCACGATCGTCGACGAGTTCCAAGAGATGCTTGCTGTCCGAGGTGTGGATCTCGTGCGCGAGATTGCCGCTGAGACGGTCGCCTGCTGTAGTGGTGGCCGCCGCCGTCACCTCGCAGAGCTTGAGGCGGTTGCCGCGATGTCTGCCTGAACTCGCCGCGGTCGTCTCACAAGCCCGAAGTAATCCGGAAGAGGCTGTCTCGTTTGGTGGGCATCCCTACATCCCTTAGGATGCGCTCGTGACGGGAGAGGAAATCGCCTTCGCCGGCGCGGCGAAGCAGGCGCAGATGGTTCGCGACGGCGAGGTCTCGCCGAAGGAGCTGGTGCAGCTCAGCCTCGACCGGATCGGCCGCCTCGACCCGCAGCTCAACTCGTTCCGCAAGGTCTTCGCCGAGAAGGCGCTGCTCGAGGCCGAGCAGGCCGAGGCGCGGCTGAAGGCGGGGGAGGAGCGGCCGCTGCTCGGCGTGCCGATCGCGATCAAGGACGAAGTAGACCTGGCCGGCGAGGTCAACACGCACGGGACCGACGGCTTCAGCGAGCCCGCCACGGCCGACTGCGAGATGGTCCGCCGGCTGCGCGAGGCGGGCGCGATCGTGATCGGCCTGACCCTGCTGCCGGAGATGGCGATCTGCGGCTTCACCGAGTCCACCACCTACGGCGTCACCCGCAATCCCTGGGACAGGCAGCGCACTACCGGCGGCTCCAGCGGCGGCTCGGGCGCGGCGGTCGCCGCCGGCCTGGTTCCGATCGCCTCGGCCGGCGACGGCGCCGGCTCGATCCGCATCCCGGCCGCAAGCTGCGGGCTCTTCGGGCTCAAGCCCTCGCGCGGCCGCGTCTCGCTGGCGCCCGAGCTCGAAGGGTGGCGCGGCCTCGCCGTCAACAACTGCCTCAGCCGCAGCGTGATCGACTCGGCGCTCTGGCTCGACGTCATCGCCGGCGGCTCGCGCGAGCCCGAGGCCCCGGCGCCTCCGCAGCGGCCCTTCGTCGAGGCGGCGCGGACGCCGCCGGGCAAGCTGCGGATCGCCCACTCGACCCTGGCGCCGCGCGCGGCGCTGCCGCCGAGCGTCGACGAGGTCGCCAAGGGCGCGGTCGCCGAGACCGCCGCGCTGCTCGCTTCGCTCGGCCACGACGTCGCCCAACGCGATCCCGATTGGGGCGGGATCGGCAACAACATCACCGCCCGCTTCCTCGGCGGGGTGGCGGAGACGGTGCGGGAAGTGCCGCACCCCGAGCGGCTCGAACGCCGCACCCGCGGCTTCGGCCGCCTCGGCGGCATCCTGCCCAATGCGCTCTACGAGCGCGCCCGCGCCGGGGGCCGCGACGCCGACAGCGCCCGCGTCAACGCGATCTTCGACTCCCACGACGTGTTGATGACGCCGGTGATGGGCGGCACGGCGCTGCCGGTCCGCCGCTGGGAGGGCCAGGGCGCGCTGCGCACGGTGCTCGGCATGTCCCGCTTCTATCCCTACTGCGTCCCCTGGAACCATCTCGGCAACCCGGCGATGGCCGTCCCCGCCGGCTTCGCCGCCGACGGCATGCCCCTCTCAGTCCAGTTCATCGCCCGCCCCGGAGACGAGTCGACCCTCCTCTCCCTGGCCGCCCAGCTGGAGTCAGAGCGCCCCTGGGCGGATAAGCGGCCGCCGATCAGCTAACCGAAGACTTTGCGCATCCGCGCGATCTCGCGCAGCTTGCCGCGGGGGCGGATCCGCCGCTGCAGGACCATCTTCAGCGGGTTGGCTTCCGGCTTCGAGGTGGCGATGAAGTCGGCCCAGCTCGCCTCCAGGACGAGGGTCGGGTTCGGCGCCTCGCCCGGCTCGGCCCGGGTCGAGCCGTTGTCGATCGTCAGGTGCCAGGGGTCGGCGTCGTCGAAGCGGTACTGGTAGACGAGCGGCGAGCCGTTGGCGGCGGCCGGGTTCGCCGCCCGCTCGACCACGTCGAAGTAGAGCCGCTGGGTCTCCGGTGAGGCGTCGGGGGTCGGGCCGTCGGGCGGGCCGAGCACGCCGGCCTCCATCAGCTTCACCTGGCGCGCCGCGACCTCCTCGGGCGTCGCCTCGGGGTCGAAGGGGAAGACGCCGGGCGGCATCTCCTCGGTCGGGTAGCCGATCGTGCGCCAGCGCTGGCGGATCAGCTTCAGCCCGAAGGCGAAGATGTCCTCGAGCGAGAAGCCGTAGGACTCGGTGTAGGAGCGGTCGAAGTTGGGCGGGTAGAAGACGGCCGGCCCGTAGGGCAGCGTTTCGCGCAGCAGCTCGGTCACCGCGGCGCGGTTCTCCTCCCAGCCGGGGTTGCCTTCGCCGAGTAGCTCGGAGAGCACCTTGACGCCGAAGCCGATGTGGCGCTGCTCGTCCTTGGAGACGTTGCCCATCCCCTCGCTGAAGCCGGGCATCGTTTCTTTCGAGGCGAAGAAGTCCTCGATGAAGTGCTGGCCGGGCTGCGCGAGGCTGCCCTCGACGATCAGGTGGTAGAGCGTGATCGCCTGCGCGTACTTGGGCAGCGAGCGGTCCTTGCGCAGTTCCTCGGCCATCAGGTCGAGCCGGTCGAAGACGCCGCGGTAGCCCCAGTTGAGCTGCGGCATCGTCGAGGAGAGGGTCTGCTGGATCGAGTCGCCGCCGACCCCGATCACCTCCTTGAAGAAGCGGTGGAAGAAGATCGAGTGACGGACCTCGTCGACCTGCTGGGTGGCGAGGAAGTAGGACTGCTCCTCGGTCGGGGCGGCGGTGATGTAGGGGGCGAGCGTGTCAGCGACCCGATCCTCGCCGTAGTAGAACATCGAGTAGATCCACATCGCCGAGCGCTGCTGCAGGTCGCTCAGCGCCTCCCAGCCCTTGCGGTCCTCGGAGAAGTCGATGTCGTAGGCGCTCCAGTTGCCGTGCTCCCAGCGCTGGTAGAGGTCGACGTAGGTGACGTTGTCCATCAGGTTCTGGGAAGCGACGCTCATCTCTCTCCTTTGACCGGGCCGCCCGCGCGGCACTCGTTGCAGCTTTCGGCGTAGAGGTTACCGCGATCCTGGCCAGCCAGCCAGTTGCCGAGCCCACGCGGCAGTCCGATCGTGCGGTTGCTGTCCGCCGACGCATGATCGTCGCGCCGTCGTTTAGCCGCGTGGCCCCGGCAAGGCATGTGGAAGGCAGGGGACTCGAACCCCATTCGAGGGAGCGACCCCCGAACTCCCGGTTATCAGCCGTTCGCGGCGCCTCGCCGCTTTACCTGCGGCAGACAAGGTATCGCACATAGATGACAACTGCATGCGCAGTGGACGGCATTGGCACCCGGTGCTAGGCTTGACCGCGGTTATCAGCCGTTCGGGGTCGCACCCCTCATGATCGACCCGCCTTCGGCGGGTCGTAGTGGTTTTAGGCCTACTTTCCAGCTCGGGTGCCGGGGGGAGTCTCGATCTCGCGCTTGAGGATCTTGCCGGTCGGGCCCTTGGGCAGGTCGTCGAGGAACCAGACGGCGCGCGGGTACTTGTAGGCGGCGATGCGGTCCTTGACGTAGGCGCTGACCTCCTCCGGGCTCAGCTGCTCGCCGTCCATGAGGACGACGGCGGCGCCGATCTCCTCGCCCCACTCGTCGTGGGGGACGCCGACGACCGCGGCTTCGCGGATCTTCGGATGCTCGTAGAGCACTTCCTCGACCTCGCGCGGGTAGACGTTGTAGCCGCCGCGGATGATCAGGTCCTTCTTGCGGTCGACGATGAAGAAGTCGCCCTCCTCGTCGACGCGCGCCATGTCGCCGCTGTGGAACCAGCCGCCGCGCATTGCCTCCGCGCTCGCGTCCGGGCGCTGCCAGTAGCCCTTCATGATGTTGTGGCCGCGGATCACGATCTCGCCGACCTCGCCCTGCGCCACCTCCGCGTCGTTCTCGTCGACGACCTTCATCTCGACCCCTTCGATCGGGGCGCCGATCGAGCCCGGCTTCGCCCCTTTCTCGGGGTGGTTGGAGCAGGCGACGGGCGAGGTCTCCGAGAGCCCGTAGCCCTCGAGCACGACCGCGCCGAAGGCGTCTTCGAAGCCGCGCAGAACTTCGACCGGCATCGAGGCGCCACCGGTGATGCAGGTGCGCAGCGCGCCGGTCTCGAAGCTCTCGCGCTCGGGGTGGTGGAGCAGGGCGCCGAACATCGTCGGCACGCCGTAGAAGTGGGTGACACCGTCGCGCTGCATCGTCGCCAGCGCCTCGCGGGGCTCGAATTTCGGCACCAGCGTGAGGCAGGCGCCGGCCGCGAGCGAGGCGTTCATCGCCACCGTCTGGCCGAAGGAGTGAAACAGCGGCAGCGAGCCGAGCACGACGTCGCCGGCTCCGATCTCGCAGGTCGTGCGGCGGGTCACGTCGGCGTTGCGCCAGAGGTTCGCGTGGGTCAGCTCGGCGCCCTTCGGCTTGCCGGTCGTGCCCGACGTGTAGAGGATCACCGCGGTGTCGTCCTCGGCGGTCTCGGCCAGGCCCGGGGCCGGATCGTGCCCGGCCAGCGTCGCGGCGAAGGCCGCCGGCTCGACCTCGATCAGCTCGGCGCCGGCGTCCTCGGCGCCCGCCCGCGCCTCCTCGGCGAAGCCGTGCCAGGCGAGCAGCAGCCCGGTGCCGGAGTCCTCGAGGTAGAAGGCGATCTCGCGCCGCTTCAGCAGCACGTTCATCGGCACGACCACCGCGCCGGCGCGCAGCACGCCGTAGTAGGCGACGGGGAAGTCGGGCACGTTGGGCAGCATCACGCCGACCCGGTCGCCCTGGCCGATGCCCCGTTCGCGCAGCAGCGTCGCCAGGCGGGCGCTGCGCTCGTCCAGCGCCGCGTAGGTCAACTCGTGCTCGCCGAGACGGATCGCCGCTGCATCGGGCCACTGCTCGGCGCCCTCGGTGACGGTCGATGCCAGGTTCATCCCCATCGGGCTCGCTACGGCTTGGTGTAGTGGTGGACGGGGAACTCCCTGATGTTCGGCGGGCCGGGCATGCCCTGGTCGCCGAGTTTCTCCATCGCCGGCATGATGCGGTCGGCCTGGAAGGCGTCGAACTGCCCCCTCGACTCCCAGCTGTCGATGATGCCCCAGCCGTCGTCGATCGGCCCGGCCATATGGAAGAGCAACCCGTCCGGCGGGTTTGCGTCGACATCCATCTCAGCGTGCATGGCCTCGTACTGCTCCGGCGTGCCGCCAGCGAACTTGATCGTGAGCCCTATCGCCATTTTCTTCCTCCTTGGCTTGCTGCGTTTGCCCCACCCAGGTCGAGCATAGTTCGGCAGGGGCGGCACCGCAATCGCGCTCAGCTCCGCTTGAGCGCCGGTTCTGTCGTATCGACCTCGCGCGCCGCGTTGCGCCGGCTCATCGCCCAGGCGAAGCCGCCGCCGGTGAGCAGCATGAAGGAGGCGTAGACCGCGGCCGGGATCGTCACGTCGGGAGCGAGCGAGGCGCCGACGGCGATCGCGAGGGCGGCGTTGTGGATGCCGAGCTCGAGTGAGATCGCGGTCGCCTGGCGGTCGTCGAGCCGGGCCAGCTTCGAGATCGCGAAGCTGAGCGACATCGCGGCGACGTTGAGCGCCAGCGCTGCGCCGCCGACGGCGAGGGCGTTCTCGGCGACCGTGTCGTGCTCGCTGGCGATCGCGCCGAGGATGACCAGCCCGAAGAGGACGAGCGAGGTGTCGCGGAAGCGCGGGTAGATCGCCTCGATCCGCTCCGGGTAGCGCCGGCGCAGGCTCATCCCGATCGCTACCGGGACGATCGTGATCGCGAAGACCCGGGCGACGACGCCGAGCATGCTCGCGTCACCGACCTCGCTGGCGCCGAAGTGCGAGCTGGCGAGCGCGAGGAAGAGCGGCACGGTGACGATCGCGCCGACGCTGCTGATCGCGGTCATCGTCACCGAGAGCGCCGTGTCCCCACGCGAGAGGTGGGTGAGCATGTTGGCCATCATTCCCCCGGGCGAGGCGCCGAGCAGGACGAGGCCGACGGCCAGCTCGGGCGCCAGGCCGAAGAGCTCGGCCATCGTCAGCGCCAGCAACGGCGAGATCAGCGCCAGGTTGAGCATCCCGATCGCGATCCCGCGCGGGGCGACGAAGACGCGGCGGAAGTCGGCCGGCGTCAGCGTCATCCCGAGGCTGCACATGATCACCGCGATCGCTGCGGGGACGACGACGGAGGTGAGCAACGGGCTGTCCATCGGCCGACCTTAGCCCGGCGCAACGCGACGCGGGCGAACGATTGCTTAAGCTGCCCGCAGCATGAAGACGCTGATCTTGACGATTCTCGCCTGCGCCGCGCTCGCGATCGCCGGCTGCGGCTCCGACGACGACGACACGACGTCGGACTCGACCCAGGCCGAAGGAAACGCGGCCCAGGTCGAACAGGCGGCCGACACCTCCGGGCGGACGAAACCGGAAGTCACCGTGCCCGACGGCGAACCGCCGGCCCAGCTCGAAGAGACCGAACTGATCGAAGGCACCGGCAAGGAAGCCAAATCGGGCGACAAAGTCACCGTCCAGTACGTCGGCGTTGGCTACGAAAGCGAAGAAGAATTCGACTCCTCCTGGAGCCGCAACGAACCCTTCAGCTTCACCCTCGGCGCCGGCGAAGTGATCCCGGGCTGGGACCAGGGCGTCGCCGGGATGAAGGTCGGCGGCCGGCGCGAGCTGGTCATCCCGTCCGAACTCGCCTACGGCGAAACGGGCTCACCGCCCGTGATCGGCCCGAACGAAACGCTGATCTTCGTCGTCGACCTGGTTGAAGTCGGCTAGCTCCGTCCTCGCCGAGCGCCTCACGGCGCAGGGCCTCGCCGGCCCGCCACTCTCCGATCCACCAGCCGTCGCCGAGCGCCTGCTCGCCGTCCAGGGCCAGGACCCGCGCGGCTTCCGGCTCGCGGTGCGGGCGCGGACGGAGGGGCTGAGCGCGGCCGACGTCGAGCGGGCGCTGGCCGATCGGGAGCTGGTCGTCAGCTGGCTCAACCGCGGCACCCTGCACCTGGTCCGCAGCGAGGACTACCCGCTGCTGCAGGCGCTGACCACGCCGCCGCTGCTTACCTCCTGCGCGCGGCGCCTGCGGCACATCGGCGAGGCCGAGGCCGAGCGGGGCCTGGCGGCGATCGAGCGTGCGCTTGCCGACGAGGGACCGCTGACCAAGGCGCAGCTGGGCGAACGGGTCGCCGCCGCCGGCGTGCGGACCGAGGACCAGACGACGCTCCACCTGCTCTTCCTCGCTTCGGTGCGCGGGCTGGTCGTGCGCGGCCCGACGATCGGCAAGCAGCACGCCTACGTGCTGGTGCGCGATTGGCTCGGCGAGCCACCGGCCCTGGACGACCGGGAAGCGGCACTGGCCGAGCTCGCCCGTCGCTACCTCGCCGGCCACCAGCCGGCCGGCGATCGCGACCTCGCCAGGTGGGCCGGCCTGCCGCTGCGCGACGCGCGCGCCGGCCTGGCGGCGATCGCCCCCGAGCTGGAGCAGGGCGAGGACGGGCTGGTGCGACTGAAGAAGCGGCCCCCGCCGGAGGAGATCCCGCCGCCGCGGTTGCTCGGCGCCTTCGACCCCGTCCTGCTCGGCTGGACCTCGCGTGAGGACGTGATCGGCGAGCACACGAGCCTCGTCACCGGCTACGGCATCTTCCACCCCTTCGCGATGGCCAGCGGCCGCGCCGTCGCCAAGTGGGGCTTCCCCGGCGGCGAGGTCAAGCTGCAGCCGCTCGAGCCGCTGCCGAAGGCGGTCGCCGCGGCGCTCGAGGCCGACGCCGCCGACATCACTCGCTTCCTTCTCGGTTAGGCGGGTGGCTTGGGCGGGCCGACCGGGCCGGTCGGGGTCCAGCCGCCGTACATGCGCAGCAGCGCGATCACGCCCGCGAGGCCGGCCAGGGCGGAGAGGCCGCCGGCGTAGGCAAGCGTGCCGCGGGCACCGATCGTCGCCACCAGCAGGCCGCCGGCGGCGAAGGCGCCGAGCTCGGCGGTGTTGCGGATGCCGTTGTAGGCGGCGAAGGCGCGGCCGTGCAGGTGGTCGGGCACGCGCACGTGGATCAGGCTGCGGAACATCACGTTCTTGACCCCGTGGCCGAGGCCGCCGATCAGGCCGCAGACGAGCATGAAGGCGAAGCTGAGCCAGATCGCCGGCAGGGCGAGAGCGGCGCCCTGGATCGTCGCCGCGACCAGCCCGACCGCGGCGACAGCGGCGGCGGCGACGCGGCGCGAGAGCAGCATCGCCCCGACCGCCATCCCAAGGGTCCAGATCGAGAGCCAGGCGCCGTAGGCGACGTCGCCCTTGCCGAGCACGTCCTCGACGAAGAAGAGCTCGCCGACCCAAACCGCCGACATGAACAGCAGCGAGATGAAGGCGACGGTCATCGCCAGCGCGAGCAGCCGGTCGCCGAAGAGGAAGGCGATGCCGTCGCGGGCGCGCGGCGCCTGCTCGGACTCCTTCAACTCGGCCGGCTTGCGGCGTACGCGCAGGGCGAGGGCGGCGACCGCGACCGCGGCGAAGGTGGCGGCGTCGACCAGCATCGCCAGCTCGAGGCCGCCGGCGGCGAAGAGCAGGCCGCCGAGCAGCGGGCCGATGCCGAAGCCGACGTAGCGGGCGGTCTCGATGTGCCCGTTGGCCTCCTGGATCCGGTCCTCGCCGGCGAGCAGCGGGACCAGCGAGAACTCGGCCGGGGAGGAGGTGGCGAAGACGACGCCGAGCGCCGTGGTGAGGACCAGCACCGGCACCAGGGCGTCGCTGAAGGCGACCGCCACGGCGGCGACCGCGCCGACGGTCGAGACCACGGCGAGCAGCCGCGTCGCCTCGATCCGGTCGACCAGCATCCCGACCCAGCCCGCGACCAGCACCGAGGGCCCGAACAGGCAGACCCAGAGCGCCGCCACCGCGAACCCCGAGTCGGTGAGGTCCTTGACGTGCAGCCCCAGCGCCACGATCGCCACCCAGTCCCCGAGCGCCGACAGCCCGACCGACCCGGCGACCAGCCGGAAGTCCCGATCGCGAAAAAGACTGGCCTTCATGCGCCAAGCATATGGCGGCCTCGCTCGCCTACGAATTGCTCAGTACGTTGAGTAAATTTACTCAACGTATTGAGTGATTTGCGACCGGCGGGGTTCGGGTAACAGGGGCAGATGTCGAGCTTGGATGCCCGCCTGCGCGAGTCCCGCTCTGGCTAGCTCAGCTTCGGGCTCTGCCAGGGCTGGGCGAGGCGGGTGGCGAGGTCGTCGGCGAGGCCGTCGATCGGGACTCGGGTCTGCTCGAGCGAGTCGCGGTCGCGCAGGGTGACGGTGTCGTCTTCCATCGTCTGGTGGTCGACGGTGATGCCCCAAGGGGTGCCGATCTCGTCCTGGCGGCGGTAGCGCTTGCCGATCGAGCCGCCCTCGTCGAACTCGGCCGGGACGCGGCGGCGGATCTGCTCGAACAGCGCCCGCGCCTTCTCGGACAGGCCGTCCTTGGAGACGAGCGGCAGCACCGCGGCCTTGACCGGGGCGAGGCGGGGGTGGAGGCGCAGCACCGTGCGCTCGCGGCCCTCGACCTCCTCGACCTCGTAGGCGTCGACGAGGAAGGCGAGCGTCGCCCGGTCGGCGCCCGCTGCGGGCTCGATCACGTGCGGGACGTAGCGCTCTTTGGTCTGCTGGTCGAAGTACTCGAGCTTCTCGCCGCTGAACTTGGCGTGCTGGGTGAGGTCGAAGTCGCCGCGGTTGGCGATCCCCTCCAGCTCCGACCAGCCGATCGGGAAGAGGTACTCGATGTCGCTCGTCGCCGAGGAGTAGTGCGAGAGCTCGTCCTCGCCGTGCGGGCGCACGCGCAGCATCTGCGGCCGCAGGCCGAGCTCGGTGTACCAGCGCTCGCGCTCGTCCATCCAGGTGCGGTGCCACTTCTCGGCTTCCGTCGGCGGCACGAAGAACTCCATCTCCATCTGCTCGAACTCGCGCGTGCGGAAGATGAAGTTGCCCGGCGTGATCTCGTTGCGGAACGACTTGCCGATCTGAGCGATGCCGAACGGGGGCTTCTTGCGGGCGAAGCCGAGCACGTTCTTGAAGTTGATGAAGATGCCCTGCGCGGTCTCCGGCCGCAGGTAGACCTCCGAGCCCTCGCCCGCGACCGGGCCGATGTGGGTCTCGAACATCAGGTTGAACTGGCGCGGCTCGGAGAGCTCGCCGCCGCACTCCGGGCAGTGCAGCTCCGCCTCGGGGTCGCCGCCCTCGGCTTCGACCGCCTCGCGCAGATGGTCCTCGCGCCAGCGCCGCTTGCACTTGCCCAGGCACTGCACGAGCGGGTCGGTGAAGCCCTCGAGGTGGCCCGAGGCCTCCCAGACCCGCGGGTGCTGGAGGATCGCCGAGTCGAGCGCGACGATGTCGTCGCGTTCCTGCAGCATCGCCCGCCACCACTCGGCCTTGACATTGTTCTTCAGCAGCACCCCGTAGTGGCCGTAGTCGTAGGTCGAGCCGAGCCCGCCGTAGATCTCCGAAGAGGGGAAGACGAAGCCGCGCCGCTTGCACAGCGCGACGATCTCCTCCATCGTCGTCTCCTCGTTGCGGGTGCTCTCCCCGGCCGTTGCCATGACCGGAACCGTATCGGCTGCGATAATCGCCCACCCTCATGCCCATCTACGAGTACAAATGCGCCAAGGGCCACGTCTTCGACGTGCTGCAGCGCATGGCCGACGACCCGCTCACCGAGTGCCAGGAGTGCGGCGCCCCCGCCGAGCGCGTCCTGCACCCGGTGGCGATCCACTTCAAGGGCTCGGGCTTCCACAACACCGACTACGCGAAGAAGAAGACCGGCGCCAACGGCTCCTCCGACTCCGGCTCATCGGAGAGCGGCTCGTCGGAGGGCTCGAAGGACTCGGGCAAGTCCAGCGACTCCAAGGCGGACTCGAAGTCGGGCGACTCGAAGCCGGCCGCGGCCGCGGCCGGCGACTGAACGGTTTACCCCCGAATACGGGGGCAAGATGTTCAGTCAGCCAAGCAGCTTCTTCACGGCGCGGCGGCGCTCGGAGTCCGGGACTTCGATCGAGCCCCCGGGCCCTTCGGAGCAGCCGGAGTTGGCGCCCTTGCAGAGCACGTCGGCTTTCGAGTCGCCGCCGATCCCGGCGGCGAGGATCAGCTGCGGCATCGCCAGGAAGCCCATGTCGCTGACGAAGGCCTTGGGCGCGTCCCAGCCGATGATCGGACCCTTGACGAAGTTGTAGGGCAGGCGCAGGGGGTCGGTGAGGCGGTCCTTGATGCCGGCGATCACCGCCTGCTGGGCGGCGGCGCGGTCGAAGTCGTCGTAGCCGAGCGTGAAGGCGCTCCTGCCCGGGCCGGGGCATTCGCTCGGCTTGCGGATGCGCGAGTAGATCAGCGCCTTTTCGCCGTCGAGCGTGTTCTCGCCCTTGCCCAGTCGCAGCGTGCCGCCGCCCTGGCCGCCGCCGGCGCCGCCGGAGATGTCGGCGCAGAGCTTCTGCGGCACGTCGACGACGACGCCGCCGACGGCGTCGATCAGCTCTTCGAAGCCGGTGAAGTCGACGATCGCGACGTGGTCGACCTCTATGTCGAGGAAGCCCTCGACCGCTTCGACCTGCGCCCCGGCGCCGCCGAAGGCGAAGGCGCCGTTGATCTCCTGCGGGCTCTGGCCGGGGATTTCGGCGTAGGAGTCGCGCGGGACCGAGAGTTTGCGGAAGGCGCCGCCGCCGGCGCGGATCAGCATCAGCGTGTCGGCGCGGAATTCGCCGAACGAGCATTCGCCGTGCGGCGCGTCGCCGTGCGCCTGCTGTTCGTAGCACTCCTCCGAGGGCACGCCGACGGGCTCTTTCGAGTCGGGCGGCCGCGCGTCGGTGCCCATCACCAGGATCGTCTGCGGGTCGAAGAGCAGCAACGGGTTGCCGTGCAGCGTCGACTTGGCGTCTCCGGAGAGCTTGAACGACTGCAGCTGGGCGGAGACGGCGAAGGCGAGGAAGCTGAGCAGGATCCAGGCGCCGGCCGCGATCCCGACCCATTTCAGCGCCCGGCGCAGTCCCGGTCGCTGCGGTCGCGGCCCCCGCTCGCGCCCCGGGCGGTCGGGCCGCTTGGGCAGCTTCGGCGTGCGCCAGTCGCGGTCCCGCAGGCCGGAGAGGTCGGGCTTGCGGAAGCGCGAGAAGAGCCCCCGGCGGGCGCGGTAGACCTTGTACTCGGGCGGACCCTTCGGCCGCTGCTCGTCGTCGTTGCCCATGAAAGACTCCGGAATCATGCCGATGTCCGCGGTCGCCCGCGCAACCAGCAGCGCCACCCGATGAGCCGGCCCGAGGCGATAGGCGTCGATCTGGGCGGCACCAAGCTGCTGCTCGGCGTGCTCGACGAGGACTCGAAGACCGCCTGGGAGAGCCGCGAGGGCTCGGCCGGCGAGAGCCAGGACGAGCTGGTCGAGATGCTCCTGCGCGAGATCGGCGCGGCGCGGGCGCAGCGTCCCGGCGTGAAGACGATCGGGATGGGTGTGCCGGCGACGATCGACCACGACCGCGGCCTGGCGCTGGCGGCGGTCAACCTGCCGATCGAGGAACTGCCGTTGCGCGACCTGGTCGCCGAGCGCACCGGCCTACCGGCCTTCCTCGACAACGACGCCAACGTCGCCGCGCTGGCCGAGCACCACTTCGGCGCCGCGCGCGGGACCGAGAACGCGGTGATGCTGACGATCGGCACGGGGATCGGCGGCGGCCTGATCCTCGGCGGCGAGATCTACCGCGGCTCGCACGGCGCCGGCGCCGAGCTCGGCCACATGGCGATCCAGATGGACGGCCCCGGCTGCCAGGGCAACTGCCCCAACCGCGGCTGCGTCGAGGCCTTCGCCTCCGGCACGGCGCTCGGCCGCGAAGGGCTGGCGGCGGCCGAAGGCAAGCCGGAGTCGGCGCTGGGCAAGCTGCTCGCCGAAGGCAAGGACGTCGACGGCAAGGCGGTCACCGTCGCCGCCCAGCAGGGCGACGAGACCGCGATCGAGGTCTTCGAGCTGGTCGGCGGCCGCCTCGGCGTCGCGCTCGCCAGCTACGCCAACATCTTCGAGCCGGAAGTGATCGTGATCGGCGGCGGCGTGATCGCCGCCGGCGAGCTGCTGCTCGCCCCCGCCCGGCGCGAGCTGGAAGCGCGGGCGCTGCGGCCGATGAACCGCACGCCGGTGGTCGAGGCCGAGCTGGGCGAGGACGCCGGCATGATCGGCGCCGCCGCGATGGCCCGGATCGAGCTCGAGAAGGCGGGGGGCTGATGCCGGGGTCGCTGCTCGTCTGCCCGACCCCGATCGGCAACCTCGACGACATCACGATCCGCGTCCGCGACGCCCTCGTCGCCGCCGACTACATCGCCTGCGAGGACACCCGCCGCACGGGCGGCCTGCTCGACAAGCTCGGCATCCGCCCGGCGCCGCAGATGATCTCGATCCACGAGGGCAACGAAGCGCCGCGCGCGGTCGAGCTGGCGCAGCGGATCGAACGCGGCGAGACCGTCGCGCTCGTCTCCGACGCCGGCATGCCGGCGATCTCCGACCCCGGTTTCCGCCTGATCCGCCGCTGCATCGAGCGCAACCTCGACGTCACCGTGCTGCCCGGGCCGTCGGTCGTGCCGGTGGCGCTGGTCGCCTCCGGGATGCCGACCGACCGCTGGCGCTTCGAGGGCTTCCTGCCGAAGCGCTCGGGTGAGATGGAGCGCGTGCTGCGCTCGACCGAGACCGTCGTCGCCTTCGAGTCGCCGCGCCGGATCGGCGACTCGCTCGCGGCCCTGGCGGCGATCGCCGCCGACCGCCCGGCCGCCGTCTGCCGCGAGCTGACCAAGGTCCACGAGGAGGTCTCGCGCGGCACCCTCGGCGAGCTCGCCCGCCGCTTCCGCGGCGACGTCAAGGGCGAGATCGTGCTGGTGATCGCGCCCGCCTCAGCCGACGACCACGACAAGGATGTCGGCTTCGCCGTCGACGCCCTGCGCCACCTGGTCCAGTCCGGCGCCCGCCCCCGCGCCGCCGCCAGCGTCGTCGCCGCCCTCACCGGCACCCGCGCCAACGACCTCTACCGGGCGCTGACGGGCCGCGAGCCGCGCAAATGAGGGTGGTCGAGGTTCTAACCGCTATGCGGTTAGAACCTCGACCACGCCCACAGATCCCTTCGCCGCCGGCTACCGGCAGGCACGCCTCGCCTGGGTCCGCGCTTTCCGCAGCTTCAGCTTGATCCGTCGCTTCTGCTTGATCTTGGCCCGGCGGTTGGCCTTACTCCGGTTCACCTTTCGCAGCTTTCCCTTCAGGGCACCCACTCGCCTGCGGGCCTTCCGGCATGCCGCCGACGGTCCGGGCGTCGTCACCGGTGCGACGGCGGGCGGAGTGGGCGCGGGTGGAGCAGGTGCGGGCGCGGGCGGCGCGGGCGGAGCAGGTGGGGGCGGGGAATCCATGTTGAGCTCCCAGGACCCGACTTCAATGTCTTCGACGTACCAGGAGACGAAGTGGGTGCCCTCCGATTCGCTGAAGATCGCGTTGACGTAGAGGAATCCGCCTTCGGCTTCCTGTTCTTCGGCGCAGATTTCTTCGCCATTCGGGAATTCGACGCAGACTTCGTATTCCGTATCGACATCGGCTTCGAAGTAGGCGCCCGGGATGTCGCCGATCTCGCATGTGTGGGAGGGGCTCACTTCCCCTTCCCCGAACGCGTCGCAGTCGACGAACGTGTCGTATTCAGCTGCGCCGGCGAACTGTGGGACGGCAAGTGCCCCCGCAAGCGCGAGCAGGAGCAGCAGAACTATTTTTCTCATTGCGTTTACGCCTCTCTGTTTCGTCTCGGTCGTGGAAAGCGGCGACACCCTACACAAAGTGAAAAAACAACTGAGTATTTTGGAATGGATCACCGTCGCGGCGACGCACCGCACCCGGCCACCCCCCGGGTGAAATAGCCTGGGCCGGCGATGGCCTTCTACGTCACCACGCCGATCTACTACGTCAACGCGGAGCCGCACCTCGGGCACGCCTACTCGACGATGGCCGCCGACGTGCTCGCCCGCCACATGCGCCAGCGCGGCGAGGACGTCTTCTTCCTCACCGGCACCGACGAGCACGGCGAGCCGATCGAGAACGCGGCCGAGCGCGAGGGCGTCACGCCGCAGGAGCTGGCCGACCGCAACGCGGCCAAGTTCGAAGCGCTGATGCCGATCATCGACGCCAGCAACGACTTCTTCATCCGCACCTCCGACCCGCGCCACGCCGAGCGCGTCGCCGAGATCATGCAGCGCGTCTACGACAACGGCTGGGTCGACAGGGGCACCTACGAGGGCTGGTACTGCCCGCGCTGCGCCGACTTCAAGAGCGAGCGCGAGCAGGCCCCCGGCCACACCTGCCCGATCCACGAGATCGCGCTCGAGGAGGTGCGCGAGGAGAACTGGTTCTTCCGCCTCTCCGCCTTCCAGGAGCGGCTGGAAGCGCTCTACGCCGAGCGGCCCGACTTCGTCGTGCCCGAGTTCCGCCGCAACGAGGCGGTCTCCTTCATCGAGGGCGGGCTCGACGACGTCTCGCTCTCGCGGCCGAAGCTGAAGTGGGGGATGCGGCTGCCCTGGGACCCCGACCAGCGCATGTACGTGTGGTTCGACGCGCTGCTCAACTACGTCACCGCGCTCGGCTTCGCCCGCGAGGGCGAGGACCTGACCGAGCGCTACTGGCCCGCCGACCTGCACGTGATGGCGAAGGACATCCTCAAGTTCCACGCGGTGATCTGGCCGGCGCTGCTCTGGGCGGCGGACCTCGAGCCGCCGAAGCGGATGGCGATCCACGGCTTCCTGCTGATGGGCGAGAAGAAGATGTCGAAGTCGCTCGGCAACGTGCTCGACCCGTTCGAGGCGATCGAGCGCTTCGGCGCCGACGCGCTGCGCTTCTACTGCTTCCGCGAGGTCAGCTTCGGCCAGGACGGCTCGATCTCGACCGCCGGCTTCGAGGCCCGCTACGAGGCCGAGCTGGCCAACGACTTCGGCAACCTCGCCAGCCGCGTGCTGGCGATGGTCGAGCGCTACCGCGACGGCGTCGTCCCCGAGGGCCAGGTCGACGCGGTGCTCGAGGAGGACTTCGAAGGCGCGGTCGAGCGCTTCTGCGGGCTGCTCGACCGGGCCGAGCTGACCCAGGCGCTAGAGCTCGCCTGGGCCCTGGTCCGTCGGCTCAACCGCTACGTCGAGGAGACCCGCCCCTGGGAGCTGGCCAAGGACGAGGCCGACCCCGCCCGGCTCGACGAAGTCCTCTACAACCTCGCCGAGGGCCTGCGCGTCGTCACCCTGCTGCTCGTCCCCTACCTGCCGCAGACCAGCGAGCAGCTGCTCGCCGCGCTAGGCGAGGGCTCCCGCGGGCTGAGCGACCTAGGCGCCCGCCCCGGCGGCCAGAAGGCCGACCGAGTCCCCCCGCTCTTCCCCAAGATCGAGACGCCGGCGTGATCGCCGACGTCTCGATCGGCAGACGGGGTTAGATCCCGGTCACGTAGCCGGAGACCAGGCAGAAGCCGCCGCTGTTCACGCGCCCGACTATTCCCGACACCGTGCTGCCGCCGTCGGCGGACACCGCAGTGAACATGTTGGAGGTGTTGCCTGACTGCAGATTTTTCGATTTGTTGTTGAGCACCTCTTCGAACGGGCCGTTCGATCCGATCGAGACGACGCTGTCGGTGGCACCCACGAGCAGTTTGATGTTTTCGCAGTTGCCACTGGCCTGAGCCGCCGCTCGGATCGTGAAGTTGCCGATTACGAGCTGCTTCACCTGGCCGGCGTTCAGCTTGGTGTTGAAGTTCAACGTCAGGCCCGATCCGGCCCCGGACGGGCCTTGCTCGCCTGCCGGCCCGGCTGGCCCGGTGGCGCCCGGTAGCCCGCGCTTGCCCCGGCGCCCGCGCTTGCCCTTCTTGCCTCGCAGCTGACCCTTGGGACAGCTGACGCGTTGCTTGCCCTTCAACTTGACGATCTTGCAGATCACCTGACCCCGACGCGTAGCGGCCGTACTGCCGCTGCCGAGTGCGCTGACGAGCACCGCGAGCGTAAGTACCGAGACCACAACTATGTACAGACGTTTCATGACCCTCCCCAATATCCTGCAATTGACAAAGTTTTCGGACGCTACCACGACAGTTCCTGAATATCTAAGGAACTGAGACGAAACCGTCGAGGCGCGCCTTCCGCAACCTGCAACGCGGCGTCGCGCTCGCCGAGCTTGGGCTGGCGGCGCTACATCCGTCGCCGTGGACTTTTTACGTGCTCTGGGACGGTGAAAGTCCTCAGCGAGGACGAAGGCCGAGCCGGCGGCGCCAGTCGCGCGCGTTGAACATGCGGGCGATGCGGCCGACGAGGCCGTGGCGGGCCTTCGTGTACGGGTACCAGGTCGGCTCGCGCTTGCCGCCGAAGCGGCTGACGATCAGCGAGCCCGGCCGGCAGTACTTCTTGATCCCGTACTCGCCGTGGCGGAAGCCGACGCCGGACTCCTTCCAGCCGCCCATCGGCACGTCCATCAGCACGTAGTTGACGATCACGTCGTTGACGTTGACCGCGCCGGCCTCGATCCGCCGCCCGAGCGCCTCGGCCCGGCCCTTCTCGCCGAAGACCGTGGCGGCGAGCCCGTAGCGGGTGTCGTTGGCGTGGTGCAGCGCCTGCTCGGCGTCGCGCACCTTCATCACGCAGACCACCGGGCCGAAGGTCTCGTCGCGCATCACGTCCATCGAGTGGTCGACGTCGACCAGCACGGTCGGTTCGAAGTAGTCCCCGGGCCCCTCGACCGCCTTGCCGCCGGTCGCCGCCCGCGCGCCTTTCGCGATCGCGTCCTCGACCTGGGCCTTGACCACGGCGGTCTGGTTGGGCGAGGTCATCGCGCCGACGTCCTTGGCCGGCTTGCGGCCGTCGGCGCCCTGGCGCAGCGCCCCGACCTCCTTGGTCAGCTTGGCGACGAACTCGTCGTAGGCCGGCTCCTCGACGTAGATCCGCTCGACCGAGAGGCAGACCTGGCCCGAGTTGAACATCCCGCCCCAGGTGGCGGCGTTGGCGGCGCGGTCGATGTCGGCGTCGTCGAGCACGATCATCGGGTCCTTGCCGCCGAGCTCGAGGCTGACCGGGGTCAGCGTCTCGGCGGCGCGCGCCATCACCTTGCGGCCGGTGCGGTCGGAGCCGGTGAACTGGACGAAGTCGACGTTGTCGACCAGGGCGCCGCCGGCCTCGCCGGTGCCGTGCACGCAGTCGAACACGTCGGGCGCGCCGATCTCGGTCTTCCAGGCGGCGACGATCTCGTCCAGCCCCAGCGGCGTGAACTCCGACGGCTTGACGACGACCGCGGCGCCGGCCTGCAGCGCCGGGATCGCGTCGCCGAGCGCCAGCGCCAGCGGGAAGTTCCAGGGGCTGATCACGCCGACCACCGGGTAGGGCCGGTAGTGGACCATCAGCTTCTTCGAGGCCGAGAGGGCGGAGTGGGGGCGGACCGTCTCGTCGCCGATGAACTTCTCCGCCTTCTTGCCGTAGAAATTGATCAGGTCGGTCAGGTAGACGGTCTCGGCGCTGGTGTCGCCGCGCACCTTGCCGGTCTCGGCCTGCATCGTGTCGAGCACGCGCTCGTGGTTGTCGAACAGCCAGTCGCGCAGCTTGCCGAGCCAGCGGTAGCGGCCCTCGTTGCCGAGCGCCTCCCACTCGGCCTGGTTGGCGCGCACCCGGGCGACGACCTCGGCGACGCGCTCGGGCGAGGCGACCTCGACGCTGCCGACGGTGGACCCATCGGCCGGGTTGAGGACCTCGATCTGCTCGCTCGTCGCCTGCTCGTACATTGGCTGGTCAGCCAACCATAGCCGCTATCGCGGGACCAGTCGAAATACCGGTCCCTCCAGCGAGGTGACGTAGACGCGGCCGCGCGTGTCCTCGCCGAACGAGGTCGGGGTGGGGACGCTGAGCCCGAGCTTGCGGTCGCCGCGGGCCCGCCGCTGCAGGCGGGGGACGAGGCTGCGCAATTGGCCCTCGCAGAGGTCGGCGTAGACGTAGCGCCGGTAGAGCGAGCGCAGGCGCCTGTCGCGGACGACATAGCCGCCGATGATCGAGCAGCTGCCGCCGCGGCTGTGCGGGTAGGCGAAGGTCGGCTTGACCGTGCCGCCGGGGTCCGGCGTGCCGCTGTTGGCGCCGTCGTAGGGCGCGAAGCCCTCGAACGCGTCCCAGCCGAAGTTTGCGCCCCGCGCGGCGGCGACGGTCGTGTAGTCGATCTCCTCGAAGCCGTCCTGGCCGACGTCGCCGATCGCGATCCGCGGCTGCTCGGGCCGGGTCACGGTGTCGAAGGAGAAGCGGTAGGGGTTGCGCAGCCCGTAGCTGTAGATCTGCACCCGCGGCCGGGCCTGGCGCGGATCGATCCGCAGCAGCTTGCCCAGCCGGCTCCTGCGATTCTGGGCGTTGTTCGGCGGGTCGCCGCCCGAGCCGCCGTCGCCGGTGCCGAAATAGAGCAGGTTGCCGAGGAACTGCAGCTGGCCGCCGTTGTGGTTCGAGTTCGTCTTGTGGGGTATCTCGACCAGGGCGCGGCGCGATCCTCGCGCGGCTCGCGTCGCGCTTCTGCGCTTGAACTCGTCGACCCTGATGTCCCCCTCGCGGTCGGTGTAATAGACGTAGAAGCGCCCGCTGCGCCGGTAGTCGGGCGGGAAGGCGATCGAGAGCAGCCCCCGCTCGCCGCCGGTGGAGATCAGGCCGCTGATGTCGAGGAACGAGCCGCGGACGCGACGTCCCCGCCGCAGCACCCGCACCTTGCCGCCCTGCTCGACCACGAACAGCAGCCGCGGAAACCCGGGGGCTCCCGCCACGTACACCGGCTGATCGAATCTCCCGACCCGCTTCAGTCCCACCCCGCTTCGAGCCGACTGTTCGGCCGTCGTGGTCGGCTCGCTGGCTTCCCCGCACGAAGGCATGGCAAAGAGCACAACCAGCCCAGCGAGTGTCGGTAGGACCCTCTTAAGCATCCCGATAGAGGGTATCCAGGTAGGGCCGGAACGTCTTGTACTTTTTGCGCGCAAGCGATCTGGGACCGCAGCCGAGTGTCTTCGCAAAAAGTTAAGTGGAGGCCCTACCTGGATACCCTCACCGGTTCGCCTGAGTCGCGTCCTTCGGCGCCTTCACCACTTCGCCGTTGTCCTTGACCACGGTGTTCGGTGGCACTTCGCTGACCCGGGCCGAGAACGAGCCCCGCGCCGGCCTGCCCGCGGCCGTCTCGGCCCTCGCTTCGCCGCCGAGCCCGGCGCCGATCGTGTAGCGCAGCCTGTGGTTGCCGGTCCGCACCGCGATCAGCTTCCAGACCGCCTCCGTCGTCGCGCCCGGCTTCAGCGGGCCGAAGTTGAAGGTCTTGGCGCTGGCGGTTTCGGCGCCGGCCCGCTGCGCCGAGCCGTTCGCTTTCGGGTAGTCGGCGGCGAGCACCCAGATCGGCCGGTCGGGCTGGGCGAGCCCTGGTTCGGGGCTGCGGTAGCCGAAGGGCAGGGTCGAGTCGGCGCCCTGGCGGCCGCCGGTGGTGAAGCTCACCGTCAGCCCCGGCATCGTCTCCTCGCCGCCGTTGCGCACGCCGAGCCGCAGCAGCGTCGTCTCGCCGAGGCGCTGGCGCTTGGGCAGCTCCGCGGTGACGATTTCGACCGGGTAGTTGCCGGCCGCTTCCTCCGACGCGGTCGAGGAGTCGTCGCTGCCGCAGGCGCCGAGCAGGACCGTCAGCGCGGCGGCGACTATCGCCGCGGCGGAGACGCCGGCTCGGGAACGCCTTGGCTGTCTGCGAATCCCCCCCAAATCGGGCTGAACATACCACGGGGATATCGCCCATCCGGCGCTGTCTGAGCGGTGCCGCCAGGGTTACCGGGATCTCAACACTGGGCTAACCGAGGCCACCGGCGCATCCCATAGACTCAGGTGACGGAGCAGGGACCGCCCGATGCGATCCCGCCGTGCCGGAGGAGGAGATGGAAGCAGCCGCATCGATAGGCCGGAGGTTCGCTCCCGCCAAGTCGTTCTTCGAACAGGTCGGGGACATGATGATCCTCACTGCCCGGACGATCGCCTCCGCGATCCGCCCGCCCTACCCCTATGGCGAGGAGTTCATCGGTCAGTTCCTCTTCGCCCTGCAGCTCTGCTGGTTCCCGCTGCTGGTCTCGACCGTCGCCTTCGGCTTCGGCGCCCCGGGCCTGCAGGCGGCCAACTTCCTCACCCTGTTCGGCTCGCTCGACCGGCTCGGCGGCTTCTTCGTGCTCGCCTCGATCCGCGAGTTCGCGCCCTTCGTCACCGCGGTCGTCGTCGCCGGCGTCGCCGGCACCGCGATCACCGCCGACCTCGGCGCGCGCAAGATCCGTGAGGAGCTCGACGCCCTGCAGGTGCTCGGCGTCGACCCGATCAAGAACCTCGTCGTGCCGCGCTTCTTGGCGCTGATGGTGATCACCGGCCTGCTCGACATCTACGCGCTGATCTTCGGCATCAGCGGCGGCATCCTCACCGAGATGCTCTACAACCAGCCGCTCGGCGGCTTCTTCGCGACGCTCTTCACCAACGCCTCGATCACCGACCTCTGGGGCTCGGTGATCAAGTGCACGCTGTTCGGCGCGATCATCTCGGTCGTCTGCTGCTACAAGGGGATGACTGCGTCCGGTGGCGCCGCCGGGGTCGGCCGCGCCGTCAACCAGGCGGTCGTGATCTCGTTCATGGGCGTCTTCGCCTTCAACTACGCCTTCACCCAGACCCTGCTGGCGACCAACCCCGACCTGCAGACGATCCGGTGAGCGCCTGGCTCGAAGTGCCGCGCGGCTGGCTCGACTCGTTCGGCGAGATCGCCCGCTTCGGCTCGCGCGTCGCCGGGCTCGTCTACTCCGGCCGCGTCTTCCGCTTCTTCGGCGAGAGCCTGCGCCAGGCCGGCATCCTGATCCTCGGCTCCGCCGTGATCATCTGGGGCCTCGTCTTCATCCTCGGCCTGCAGTGCGGGATCGAGGGCGCCTACCTGCTGCGCGCCAACGGCGCCCCGGCCTACGCCGGTGTCTTCTCCGCCTGGTGCGACCTGCGCGAGATCATGCCCTACGCCTTCGGCTACATGCTCTCGGCCAAGGTCGGGACCGGGATCGTCGCCGAGCTCGGCGCGATGCGGATCTCCGACGAGATCGACGCGCTCGAGGTGATGGGCGTGCCGCCCGTCACCTTCCTCTGCGCGACCCGCCTGCTCGCCGCCTGGATCGCCTTCCCGTTCATGTACCTGGTCGGGATCGGGATCATGTACTTCGCCAGCTACATCGCCGTGGTCGAACAGATCGGCGATGTCTCCTCCGGCGGCTACTTATTGATCTTCTGGCTGTTCCAGAACCCGCCGGACCTGATCTTCAGCCTGACCAAGGGCATGTTCATGGCGACGGCGATCGTGATGGTCGGCTGCTACTACGGCTACACCGCGTCGGGCGGCCCGGTCGGGGTCGGCACCGCGACGGCGAAGTCGATGGTTCTAAATATCGTTCTTGTGCACATCATCGGGATGCTCGGCACCTTGGTCTTCTGGGGCGCCAACCCGAGAGCGCCGATAGGAGGCTGACGTGGCAGTTGACGACGAAAACCGCAATCAGGGGCCGTACGTAAGCGAGGACGGCGCCACGATGGGGCGCGACTTCGTCATCCCCGGCGTCGACCCGTCCGAGTCGGACCCCTACCGCTACCACACCGGCCGCAAGCGCGACCACGGCAGCACCGACGCGATCGAGATCATCAACCTGGTCAAGCAGTTCGGCCGCGCGCGGATCCTCAACGGCCTCAACCTCGGCCTGCCCGAAGACCAGGTCTCGATGGTGCTGGGCCCCTCGGGCACCGGCAAGAGCGTGCTGATCAAGCACATCGTCGGCCTGCTCTACCCCGACCACGGCGACGTGCTCGTGCACGGCGAGTCGATCCCGGCGATGACCGACGACGAACTCTTCGACGTGCGCAAAAAGTTCGGCCTGCTGTTCCAGGACGGGGCGCTCTTCGGCTCGATGAACATCTACGACAACACGGCCTTCCCGCTGCGCCAGCACACCGACAAAAGCGAGGACGAGATCGGCGAGATCGTCAGCCGCCGCCTGCGCGAGGTCGGCCTGACCGAGGCGATCTACAAGATGCCGAACGAGCTCTCGGGCGGGATGCGCAAGCGCGCCGGCTTCGCCCGGGCGCTGGTGCTGGAACCGGCGATCGTGATGTTCGACGAGCCCGATTCCGGCCTCGATCCGGTGCGCACGGCGCTGCTCTGCGAGCTGATCCGTGAGGTCCACGCCGAGAACGGCGGCTGCTACCTGGTGATCAGCCACGACCTCAACACCGCGCGCCGCATCGCCGACTTCATCGCGGTCCTCTGGAACGGCCAGATCGTCGAGTCGGGGCCGAAAGAGGAACTGTTCGACTCCGAAAACCAGTTCGTTCACCAGTTCCTGAACGCGGACGTCACCGGTCCGCTGTCGATGGATTGAGCTCACTCGCGGCCTGGGCGGTCCGCCATGCGCGGGCGGTGCTGGCCCTCGTGCTGCTCCTTGCCCTCGCGGCTGCGGTTGCCGCCACGCAGCTGCCCACGGACGCCGCGACCGACACCCTGGTCGACTCCGACACCCCGGGCTACCGGGCGACGGAGGAGGTCAGGCGCGAGTTCGGCGAAGAACCGGTCGTCGTCCTCGCCCGGGGGGACCTGCAGCAGCTGATCCTGACCGCCAACCTCGGCCGCCTGCTGCGGCTCGAGGGCTGTCTCTCCGGCAAGGTGCCGAAAGGGGCGAAGGCGCTGCCCGGGCCGTGCTCCGAGCTGGCCGAGCGGGAACCGGTCCGCTCCGTGATCGGCCCCGCCACCTTCCTCAACGAGGTCGTGATCCAGATCGACCGCCAGCTGCAGCGCCTCTCCAGGACCCTCTCTCCCGGCGAGCTGCGCGAACTGCTGATCCAGCTCGCCGCGCGGTATGGCATCACCAGCGTTCCCAGCATCGGAAACCCGGACTTCCTCGCCTCGGTCGTCTTCGACCTCGAAGGCCCGCGCGGAACCCCCAAGTCGCGGCTCGCCTACCTCTTCCCCAACGGCGAATCGGCGCAGATCATCCTGCGGCTCAAGCCGGGGCTGAGCGAGGCCGAGCGCCACGAGGCGATCGAGACGATCAGGGCGGTCGTCCGCGACCCGGTCGAGCGCAGGGCCTGCAAGTTCAAGGGCGAGCCGGAGCGTTGCTTCCAGCTGCGCGGCGGCAGCTACGTGATCTCCGGCGTGCCGGTCGTCATCGACGCCGTGACCCGGGCGCTTGCCGAGCGGCTCTTCGTCCTGCTCGCCGTCGCCCTCGTCGTCATGGCCGCCGCCCTGATGCTCGTCTTCCGCTCGCGCTGGCGCCTGCTGCCGCTCGCCCTCGCGCTCGGCGCGGCGGCGCTGACCTTCGGCCTCTTCGGCCTCGTCGGCGGCTCGCTCACGATGGCCTCGATCGCTGTGCTGCCGATCCTGATCGGCTTGGCTGTGGACTATGCGATTCAGTTGCAGGCGCGCTATGACGAGGCGGTCGCGCTTGGCGCCAGCCCCGGTGTCGACGCGGCGCGCCTCGCTGCCGCTGGGGGTGCTCCAGCCATCGCCACCGCTTGTCTGGCGACGGTAGCTGGCTTTTTGGCGCTCCAGCTTTCACCCACCCCCATGGTTCGCAGCTTCGGCCTGCTTCTCGTCGTCGGGGTGGCGATCGCTTTCACGCTGGCGTTCGTAGCGGGTTTTGCGTCCCTGAGCCTGCGCCCCGAGAGGACGGGAGGAGGGGGTGCCCCCGGGGCACGGGGGGAGGGAGTGACGGGTGCCCCGAGCAGCGAGACGGCAGCGACGGGTCCCCCTCCGCGCGCTGGGTTTTTCGCCTCGGAGTGGTTCGGCCGTCCGAGGTCGTGGTTGGGGCGAAAAACAGGACGCCGCGCGACTGCGGGGGACCCGTCACTCCCGTTCCTGTTGCAGCGGGTTCTGGCGGTGGCCGAGTCACGGCCGGAGAGGGTTCTGGCCGTGGGGTTGGGGCTGGCGGTCATTGGATGGGGAGTTGGCACCCAGATCGAGACGCAGACGGATATCCGGAAGTTGGCGCCGCAGGGGGTTGAGGCGGTGCAGGAACTGAATGAGTTGCAGGACGTGACGGGGGTCTCCGGGGAGTTGGATGCTCGGATTACTGCCCCGGACCTCACTGACCCGGCGACGATCAGGTGGATGGCCGGGTTCAAGCGGCGGGCGTTGAAAGCTGGTGGGTTCTCGGGGGCGAATCCGAGTTGTCAGGAGGCGGAAGTCTGTCCGGGGCCGGCGTTGTCGGATTTCGTCACCGGTGGGGGGTTGACGGGACCGGTCAGTGGGCCGCTGACGCAGAAGAGCATTCGGGCGACGCTGGGGCAGTTGCCGGCCTATGACCTCAGGCAGGTGGCGACCGTGGATCCGGAGACGGGGTTGCCCAGCGGGACGGCGCTGATCGGGTTTGGGATCAGGGCGCAGTCGCTCGAGGACCAGCAGGAGCTGATCGAGCGGATGCGGGATGCGGTGGGGGAGCCGCCGCCGGGGGTGGAGGTTGAGCTTGCGGGGCTGCCGGTGATTGCGGCGGCTGCGGCGTCGGATCTCTCGGATAGCCGCTATCTGCTGACCCTGGTGGGGCTGCTGGCGGTCGCGCTTGTGCTCTTGGCGGTCTACCGGTCCTGGCGGCGGGCGCTGGTGCCGCTCGTGCCGATCGTCCTGGCCACGGGGTGGTCGGCGTTGGTGCTGTTCGCGACCCGGGTGCCGCTCAACCCGATGTCGGCGGCGCTGGGGGCGCTGACGATCGCGATCGCGACCGAGTTCAGCGTGATCCTCGCCGCGCGCTTCCGCCAGGAGCGCGGGGCGGGCCGGGATCTGGGGGCGGCGCTGAGCCAGGCCTACACCCGCACCGGGGCGGCGGTGCTCGCCTCCGGGGTCACCGCGATTGCCGGCTTCGCCGTGCTGATCGCCAGCGACGTGCGGATGCTGCGCGACTTCGGCTTCGTCACGGTGATCGATCTGACCGTCGCCCTCCTCGGCGTCCTCGTGGCGCTCCCCGCCGCCCTAGTCCTCGCCGAGCGCGTCGGCGGGGAGGAGGGGGAGGGGTGAGGGATCGGTACTCGATCCTGGTCGGGGTGTTCTTCGCCGCCGTGGTCGTGATCGCGCTGGTCAACGGGGTGCCCGGCGGGGGGCAGGGGACGCTTGGGCTCGACGAGCAGCCGGCGCGCTGGCCGCTGCCCGAGTTCGCTGTGCCCGATGCCGCCGGAGAGCTCGAAGGCGACGCCAACGTCGCCCAGGACGACTGCGCGGCGGCGGCGCTGCCCTGCCCGGCCGGTTCGCGGCGCACGCCGGCCTGCCGGCTGCGCACCCCGGGGGCGATTCGCGTCTGCGATCTGTTCGACCGGCCGGCGGTGATCTCGTTCTGGTTCGGCGGCGGCGATGGCGACTGCGTGCGCCAGCAGGATGTCGTCAGCCGCGTCGAGCGGCGCTACCGTGGGCGCGTGAGCTTCCTCTCGCTCGACATCCACGACGATCGAGGCGAGGTCCGCGAGTTGATCCGGGATCGCGGCTGGGAGATGCCCGTCGGCTACGACCGCGACGGCGCCGTCGCCGGCCTCTACCGCGTCGGCGGCTGCCCGACCTTCGCCTACGCCTTCCCCGGCGGGACGCTGGAGAGCGCCTCGATCGGCAGGCTCGACGAGGATGGCCTGGCGGCGCGGGTCGAGCGTCTGCTGCGGGCCACGGCCGCCGCGGAGGCGAGCTGATGGCCGCGGCCGATCGCTGCGCCGAGGGGGAGCCGCACCCGACCTTCGGCCGGGTGGCGCCGCGCATCGCCGAGGAGTTCCCCGGGCTCGGCATCTCCTGGATCGAGGTCGAGGGGTGCCCCGGCCGCAGCCCGCGGCCCGTCGTCGACCGCCTCGCCGAGATCTCCAACCGCTTCTACGGCGCGCACGCGGTGCACATGCGCGAACGGCCGATCCCGTGGGCCTACCGCGTCTTCTTTCGCCAGATCGGCCTCGACCCCGACCGCACCCGCACCCCGGTCGAGCAGCTCGCCCTCGACCGGCTCCAGGACGGCGCCTTCAAGACCCACGGCCTGCCCGAGGATGCGCTGACGATCGCCACGGTCGAGACCGGGATCGCCCTGCGCGCCTTCGACGCCGCGCGGATCGAAGGTGCGCTCTGCATCCGCGACTCGGCCCCCGGCGAGTCGCTGCCCGGCAGGCCGGGGAAGCTCGCCCACGGCACCCTGATTATCGCCGACGAGCGCGGCCCGGTCGGGCTGCTCTTCGGAGCCACCGGCGAGGGTCGCGAGGTCGGTCGCGAGACGCGCCGGATCGCGGTCGTCGCCCTGCAGGTCGAGGGCGTGCCCCAGATTGCGGTCGACGAGGCTCTCTGGATGGTCGCGGGAGTGCTCGAGGTCGCCTGATGCGACTTCCAGCGCCGTTAATACGATCTGGTTGCTTTCCCCATCTACACTTGACGTATGTCGAATCTGCTTGCCGGCGAGCTTCGCGTCGATGGCGACGAGCGGCTCGCCAGGGTCGAGTTGCGGCGCCAGATCGGGCGGCTTGAAGCGGAGCTGAGCTCGCTCGTCGCCAAGGCTTTCCCGCGCCTGCGGGTCGACGCCGGCGTGCCCGCGGTCGCGAGCGCCCCGCGGGCGCTCGGCCTGGGCGACCTCGAGGCGGTGCGCGACTCGCTGGCGACGCGGATCGGCGAGGCCCGGATCCAGCTGCGCGAGCAGGACGAGCTCGAGACCCGCAACCGCGAGCTGCTCGACCGCATGCTCGCCTCGCCCGCCGACTTCAAGTGGGTGCAGATCTCCCGCGACGACATCGGCGCCCCCGGCTGCGGCCACTGGCACTCGCGCCCGCGCTTCGGCCTGCTCGGCATGCTGATGGGCTGGTGGCGCGTCCGCGTCTCCTCCGGATGCCCCTTATCCGGGCGGCTTGCGGCCGTTGAGCGATAAAGCGCGGAAAGCGCCCCGGGCCGACGAGCGCCCGGAGGCTCCCTGGGGCTCGTTCCCGCTCGCCGAGCTGAGCGTGCTCGGCGGCATCGTCATGCTCGCGATCGGGGCGATCGGCAAGAGCCCGACCGCGATCGGGGTCGGCGTCGTCCTCGCCGGCCTCGGCGGCCTCGAGGTCTCGGCACGCGAGCACTTCGCCGGCTACCGCTCCCACACCACCCTGCTGGCAGGCGTCGTCTTCGTCCTGGTGACCGGCGCCCTCCTGTACCTCGCACGGCTCGAACCCTGGCAGCTATGCCCGGCCATAGGCGCCGCCGCGTTTCTCGCAGCATTCGTGGCATTGCGTCGCGCCTTCAAGCGCGCCTCGGGCGGACTGTCCTTCAAGGCGGGGGGCCTCAGGCCATGACCGTATCCCGCGACCGCGGCCGGTTCAGGGCCGACGCCAGCAGCGCCTTCTGACGCGGCGTCAGCGTCCCGAGCCGCTTGTTCTCGCTCAGCGCCAGCGTCTGCAGCAGCTTGCGGGCGCGGGTGCGGCCCCAGCGGCGCTGGCTGGTCAGCAGCTCGGCCAGGGTCATGCTCTCGGTCTCCCAGGGGCAATCCTCGATCACGCCGGCGACGTCGACGTCGCCGCGGCCGATCGATCGCTTCAGCTCCGCCCTGGCAAGCCGCACTCGGTTGGCGCGCTCCAGAGCCTGCATGTGCTGTGGCGCCGGGGTCGCGTCGGCGGTCCTCGGAGCAGGGGCGATCGTTGCAGCTTCCACTGGGACTCCTCCCTATAGGGTCGTTGACTGGTCTCATGCACCGGCCGGTCTGCCCCGGCTCGATCTGAGTGAACTGTCGCCGCCGCATCCTCCTGACCCGGATGCGAGGCGAGGGGGGCAAGCTACGTGCGGGGGCGCCGAGCGTCAACCCGCGCTCGACCAAGAGTCCGCAGGCCGTTCGCTAAGAGCACCTTTTTCGTGCCTCAGCCGACTCGCGCGGGATCGGACAGCGCGGAAACTACCCCCGCCGGGGTATGCATAGCCGCCTACGTACGCGGAAGCTCAGGAAAGTCCTCAATGGTGCGGGAGATCGTCTCCAGCGCCCGGTCGAGGTGCTCGCGCTCGTGGGTCGCCATCAGGCTGGTCCGCAGCAGCGCCCCGCCCGGCGGCACCGCCGGGTGGATCGCGACGTTGGTGTAGACGCCGGCGTCGAAGAGCGCCTTCCAGAGCAGCACCGCCTGCCAGTCGTCGCCGACGATCACCGGCACGACCGGCGTCGTCGCCACCGAGCCGTCCGGCAGCGTGCCCGGCTCGACCACCTTCAGCCCGAGCCCACGCAGCCCCTCGCGCAGGTAGGAGGCGTTGCCGAGCAGCGCCTCGAACAGCTGCGGGCCCTCGGCGCGGATCACGCGCAGCGCCGCCAGCGCCGCGCCGACCGCGGCCGGCACGGCCGAGGCGCTGAAGACGAACGAGCGCGAGGAGATCCGCAGGTACTCGATCACGTCGGCGGGGCCGGCGATGAAGCCGCCGCAGGAGGCGAGGCTCTTGGAGAAGGTGCCCATGCGCAGGTCGACCGCGTCCTCGAGCCCGAACAGCTCGGCGGCGCCGGCGCCGCGGGCGCCGAGCACGCCCGCCCCGTGCGCCTCGTCGACCATCAGCCTCGCGCCGTGCTCGCGGCAGAGCTCGACGATCCGCGGCAGGTCGCAGACGTCGCCCTCCATCGAGAAGACGCCGTCGACGACGACCAGCACGCCGCCGCCGTCTTCGCCCGCCCGCTGCAGCATCTTCTCCAGCTTGTCCATGCGGTTGTGGCGGAAGGGGCGCAGCTTGGCGCCGGAGAGCTTGCAGCCGTCGAGGATCGAGGCGTGGTCGCCGGAGTCGCAGATCACCGTGTCGCCGGGAGCCAGGATCGTGCCGATGCAGCCGACGTTGGCCTGGTAGCCGGTGGTGAAGACGATCGCCTCCTCGGTCCCCATCCACTCCGCCAGCTCGCGCTCGAGCTCGACGTGCAGCGGCGTCGTCCCGTTGAGCAGGCGCGAGCCGGTGACGCCGGTGCCGTAGGCCTCCAGCGCCTCGCGCGCGGCGTCCTTGACGCGGCTGTCGCCGGTCAGGCCGAGGTAGTTGTTGGAGCCGAGCATGATCGTCTCCCGGCCCTCCATCTCGACCACCGGCCCGGCCTCGGAGGTGAGCAGGCGGAAGTAGGGGAGGAGGTCGTGCTGCTTGGCCGCTTCCAGCTGCTCGAGCCGGTCGTGGCTGCGCGCCTTCTCGAAGACGTCGACGGGGGTCCTCGCGGTTTCGCTCATGGCCGGAGTGTAGGTTGCGGCCCCAATGTCAAATCTCTCGATCCGCCCTGTGCGCAGCCGCCGCGAGCTGAAGCGCTTCGTCAAGGTTCCCTTCGTCCTGCACCGCGACCACCCGCAGTGGGTGCCGCCGCTGATCCTCGACCGCATGCAGTTCCTCAACCGGCGCAAGAACCCCTACTTCGAGCACGCCGAGGTCGAGCTCTTCATCGCCGAGCGCGAGGGCGAGCCGGTCGGCCGGATCAGCGCCCAGATCGACAGCGAGTGGGACCGCACGCAGGGCGGCTCCGACGGGATGTTCGGCTTCTTCGAGACGACCGACGACCGTGAGGTCGCCGGCGCGCTGCTCGGCGCCGCCGAGGAATGGGTGTCCGAGCGCGGTCGCGAGCGCCTGCTCGGGCCGATGGACTTCACCACCAACGACGAGCTGGGGCTGCTGATCGAGGGCTACGAGCGGCCGCCGATGATCCTGCAGAACTGGCACCCGCCCTTCTACAAGGAGCTGCTCGAGGGGCTCGGCTACGGCAAGGCGATCGACCTGTTGATGTGGTACCTGGAGCTGGGCGAGCTCAAGCAGGGCGACCAGTTCGCCCCCGAGATCCACGCCGCCGCGGAGAAAGCGCTGCGCGACGAAGGTGTGACGATCCGCAACTTCAGCAAGCGCAACCTGGGCGAGGAGATGCGCCGCTTCAGGGAGGTCTACAACGAGGCCTGGGCCGACAACTGGGGCTTCGTGCCCCCGACCGACGCCGAGGTCGAGTTCCACGCGAAGATCCTCAAGCAGGTGCTCGACGAGGACTGGGGCTTCATCGCCGAAAAGGACGGCGAGACGGTCGGCGTCGCCTTCACCCTGCCCGACATCAACCAGGCGCTGGCGAAGACGAACGGGCGCCTGCTCCCGTTCGGCTGGGCGAAGTTCCTGCTGGCCAAACGCCGGATCGACCGCGTGCGCGTCTTCGCCCTCGGCGTCAAGGACGAGTTCCGCCACTCCGGCGTCGCCGCCGGCCTCTACCTCAAGCACCTCGATGCCGCCAGCCCCGACGGAATCCCAGCCGGCGAGACCGGCTGGATCCTCGAGACCAACGAGCCGATGAACCGGGCGATGGAGGGGATGGGCGGCGAGGTGGTCAAGAAGTACCGCATCTATGAGAAGCCGCTAAGGTCGAGCGGGTGAGCGAGTTCGAGCTGGAGCCGGTCAGGGTCCGCGTCCTGGAGCGCGAGCCCGCCGCCGTTCCCGCCCTGCGCGGCGAGGCCCGCACGGCGGCCGTCGCGGCTGTCGGCGGTCTCGTCCTCGGCGCCGCGACCGTGGCCGCGGTCCGCGCCGTCAGCTCGGCCGCGAAGAGCTCCCAGGGCCGCCTGTTGCCGCGGCGCAAGCGCCAGCCCAAGGTCGTCGCCAGCCGCTCCTTCCTCGTGGACGTGCACCTGCTCGGCAAGTGAGCGCGCGCGAGGTCGAGGTCACGCCTCCCTCGCCCTACCGCCTGCCCGCCTACAGCAGCGAGGACCGCACGATGTCGGTCCGCGGCGGCGTCGTCTCGCGGCTGCTGCGGGTCGGGGAGAGCCCGGTGCTGGTGCGGGCCTGGGAGCCGGGCCGCGGCCGCGTCGCCCTGCGCGCCGAGCCGGTCGACCCCGCCGCGCTGGCGCCGCCGCGCTCGCTGCCGCCGGCGGCCAGCCGTCCCGCCGGCCGCGACGAGCTCGAGCTGGCGCTCGAGCGGATGCGCTTTGCGCTCGCGGTCGACGACGACCTGACGCCGTTCTACCGTCGCTTCCGCCGCGATCCGCTGCTCGGGCCGCAGCTGCGCCGCCGGCCCTGGCTGCGGCCGACGCGCCGGCCCTGGGCCTGGGAGGCGCTCGCCTGGGCGGTGGTCAAGCAGCTGATCGAGAGCGAGCGGGCGGCGCGGATCCAGCGCCGCATCGTCGGCCGCTGGGGCGTGGGCCTGGGGGGCGAGCGAGGGGCGCTGCGCGACGTGCCGGATGCGGCGACGATCGCCGGCCGGGCGCCGGCCGAGCTGGCGGCGATGGACCTCTCGCCGGGGCGCTCGCTCGCGCTGCGCGCCGTCGCCCGCGAGATCGCCGCCGGCCGGGTCGCCCCCGGCGAGCGCTCGGCCGACCGGCGGCTGCTGGCGATCCCCGAGATCGGGCCCTGGACCGTGCAGTGCCTCGGCCTGCTCGGGCGCGGCGACCCCGACTCGCTGCCGGCCGGCGACCTGATCTACCTGAAGCTCGTCGGGCGCCTCGCCGGGCTCGGTCGCCGCGCCACGGTCGAGGAGGTCGAGCAGTTCTACGCGCCGTATGAGCCGTTCCGTGGCCTGGCCGGGATCTGGACGCTCAGCCTGTACCGATAGGCGCACGCTTCAAGTAAGCGAACCGGTTGCCGATACGCCCGCATGGACGACGCAGGACGCGGCGACGGCTGGCCCGAGGAGCGGGTGAGCGAGTTCTTCGACGAGATCTCCTCGGCGGGGGACGAATACCGCCGCCTGGTCGAGCGCCTGCCCGCGATCGTCTACTCCTGCGAGCTCGGCGAGCGCGGCCGCTGGCGCTACGTCAGCCCCCAGATCGCGGACATCCTCGGCTACAGCCCGGAGGAGTGGATGGCCGACCCCGGGCTCTGGGTCGAGCGCCTGCATCCCGACGACCGCGATCGCGCGCTCAAGCAGGAAAACCGCATGCTCGGCGGCGATGTCAGTAACGGCACGCCGATCGACTACCGGATGGTCAGGCGCGACGGCAGCATCGTCTGGATCCTCGACGAGGCGGTGCTCGAGCCCGACTCCGAGGGCACGCAGGTCTGGCACGGCGTCCTCTACGACATCACCGAGCGCAAGCTCGCCGAGCAGGAACTGCGGCGCGTCGCCGCCCAGCAGGCGGCGGTCGCGCGGCTCGGCCGCTACGCGCTGCAGGACGGCGACCCGGCGCAGCTGGCCAAGCAGGCGGTGCCGCTGATGACAGAGATCGACGGAGTCGACGCCGCCTGCGTCTGGGAGGCGGGCCGCGAGGGCCGGCGGCTGCATCTGCGCGCCGGGCTCGACGAGGACGGCGGCAGCTCCGAGCGTCGCGCCTCGGCGGCGCGCGACTCGCACGCCGGCGCGGCGATGGAGTCGGGTCTGCACGTGATCGTCGACGACTGGTCCTCCGAGCGGCGCTTCTCGATGCCGCCGGCGCTGCGCGTGCTCGGCGTGCGCAGCAGCCTCGCCGTGCCGATCGCCGGCAAGGAGCGGCCCTTCGGGGTGCTCGACATCCACTCGACCGAGCCGAGCCGCTTCACCCCGCAGGACGTCCACTTCGCCCAGGCCTCGGCCAACGTGCTGGCCGACGCGCTCGAGCGCCATAAGGCCGATGAGGCGCTGCGCCACCGCGTCCTGCACGATCCCCTCACCGGCCTGCCCAACCGGCACAGCTTCGTCGACTCGCTGCGCGACGCGCTGCGGCGCAGCGTCGCCTCCGGCTCGCCGGTCGGGATCCTCTTCCTCGACCTCGACCACTTCAAGCTGATCAACGACAGCATCGGCCACCACGCCGGCGACGACCTGCTGCGCGCGGTCGCGCCCCGCCTGCGCGCCCACCTGCGCCCCGGCGACCTTGTCGCCCGCTTCGGCGGCGACGAGTTCGGCATCCTCGTCGACCGCCTCACCGACGAGGACGAGGCGCTGGCGATCGCCGACCGCGTCGCCGGCGCCTTCTCGGAGCCCTACTCGATGGGTGGCGCCGACCACTTCGTCAGCGCCAGCGTCGGGATCGCGATCGCGCGGCCGAAGGGCAGCGAGCCGGCCGACCCCGAGTTGCTGATCCGCGACGCCGATGCCGCGATGTACAGGGCGAAGGAGCGCGGCCGCGGCCGCTGCGAGCTGTTCGACGCCGAGATGCGCGCGCACGCGCTGCGCCGGCTCGAGACCGAGCGTGAGCTGCGCCACGCGCTCGACCGCGACGAGCTCGAGCTGCACTACCAGCCGGTCGTCGCGCTCGGCAAAGGCGAGATCGTCGGGCTCGAGGCGCTGGTCCGCTGGAACCACCCGAAGCGCGGCCTGCTCGACCCCGGCGAGTTCGTCTCGGTCGCCGAGGACAGCGGCCTGATCGAGTCGATCGGGCGCTGGGTGCAGGAGACCGCCTGCCGCCAGGCGCTCGGCTGGCACGAGCTGCGCCCCGACGAGCGCCCGCTCGACGTCGCCGTCAACCTCTCGGCGCGCCAGGTCGCCCACCGCGACCTCGCCGCCACCGTGCGCGAGATCCTCACCCGCACCGGCCTCGACCCGGTCAACCTGCGGCTCGAGGTGACCGAGAGCGTCCTGGTCGAGGAGTCGGCCACCGCCACCCGCACGCTGGAAGAGCTGAGCGAGATCGGCGTGCGCCTCGTGCTCGACGACTTCGGCACCGGCTACTCCTCGCTCGCCTACCTCAACCGCTTCCCCTTCGACGCGCTCAAGATCGACCGCTCCTTCGTCGAGGGGCTCGGCATCGAACAGGAGCGCACCGCGATCGTCGAGGCGGTGGTCGGCATGGCCCGGGCGCTCTCGCTCGACGCGATCGCCGAGGGGGTCGAGAGCGAGACGCAGCTCTCCGAGCTGCGCCGGCTCGGCTGCGACTTCGGCCAGGGCCACCTCTTCTCGCGCCCGCTCGCCCCCGAGAAGGTGACGAGCCTGCTGCGCGAGGGCGCCTTCGACCTACTCGGGGATCTCGCCCGCTAGGTACTCGTTGCTGAGCACCTCGCCCGGCGCCGGGCGGCCGTCGAGCTGCCCGTTCTCGTTCATCCAGGCGATGAAGGCCGACCACTTCGCCGGGTCCATGCGGCCGCTCTCGGAGAGCAGCGGCAGGGTCGCGACGACCTCGGCTTCGGTCAGCCGCGGGTCGAGGTCCTTGTTGGCGGCGAGCAGCGCTTCGGTCGTCGCCGTGCGGTTCTGCTTGGCCGCCGCCGTGCCCCGCGCCAGCGCGCCGAGGAAGAGCCGCGCCGGCTCCGGGTCGGCCTCCAGCCGCGAGCGGTTGGCGAGCAGGACGAGCTCGTCGTAGGTCGGCACGCCGAGCCGGTCGACCGGGGTGACGACCGGGTTCTTGCCGCGCAGGCGCAGGTCGACGCCCTCGACGTTGCGGAAGCCGCCCAGCATCGCCTGCGCGCGGCCGCCGACCAGCGCCGGCAGCAGCCCGAAGCCGACGTTGACGGTCTTCACGTCGCTCGGCTTCAGATCGGCGCGGGCGAGGATCGTCGCCAGGTAGGCGTCCTGGTAGGGGATGCCCGCGGTCGCGATCGTCTTGCCCTTCAGCCCGGCGATGCCGCCGATCCCGGACTTCTTCAGCCAGATCATCGAGGTCAGCGGCCGGTCGACGATCGCGCCGACGGCGAGCACGTCGAGCCCCTGCTCGTGCGCGAGCAGGACCTCGGGCTCGTAGGAGATCGCCAGGTCGGTGCGGCCCGCGGCGACCTGCTTGGTCGGCGCCGCCGGGTCGGCCGGCGTCTGGATCGAGACGTCGAGCCCGGCGTCCTCGAAGTAGCCGAGCTTCTGGGCCATGTAGATCCCCGCATGGTCGGGGTTGGGGTAGAAGTCGAGCGTCAGGCTGAAGGGCTGCAGGGAGGCGCCGGTCTCGTCCTCGCTCTTCTCGCCGCAGGCGGTGAGCAGGAGGGCCAGGGCGAGCAGGGTGGCGGCGATCGCCGCGAGGCGGGAGGTCTTCATGGCCGGGTTTCTATCGCCAAGTGACGATGCGGCGCTCTGCGAGGGCCAGCAGCGAGTAGAGGGCGACGGCGAGAGCGGCCAGCAGGAAGGACGCGGCGAAGAGGCGATCGGTGGCGAGTCGGGCGCTGTCTTCCCTGATCAGCACGCCGAGGCCGGCGTCGGCGCCGGCCCACTCGCCGAAGATGGCCGCGATCGGGGCGATCGTCACCGCGATCTTGGCGCCGCTGAAGGTGAAGGGGAGGGCGGTGGGCGCTTCCAGCCGCCACAGCATCTGCGCGCGCGAGGCGTCGAGCGTGCGCATCATCTTCTGCGCCTCGGGATCGACCGAGCGCAGGCCGTCGGCGGTGGCGACCGCGATCGGGAAGAAGCAGATCAGCGCCACGATCGCCAGCTTCGGCCAGATTCCGTAGCCGAACCAGACGACCAGGATCGGGGCGAAGACGAGGATCGGGACCGCCTGCGAGCCGACGATCAGCGGGTAGACGCTGAGGCGCACCCACTCGAACGGGCGCAGCAGGAAGCCGAACGCGAGCCCGGCGGCGAGCCCGATCAGGAAGCCGAAGAAGATCTCGCGCATCGTCACCCAGGCGTCTTCGGCCAGCAGCGAGCGGTTCTCCCACAGCGCGGAGGCGATTTCGGCTGGGGAGGGGACGAGGAACGGTTCGAGCCCGAGCAGGTCGGCGAGCGCGCCGGTCGAGGCGGCGAGCTGCCAGATCGCGATCAGCGCCGCCAGGGTCAGTGCCGGCAGCAGCCACCTGGCGAGTTTCCCGTCCATTGGACGGGAAACGCGCCAGGCGCTCATCGTGCCCCCCTGTGCAGGGCGGCCATCGCGCGCTCGCGGGCGGCGACGAAGGCCGGGTCGGTGACCGCGGCGTCGCGGTCGGGGGCGCGCGGCGCCGGCGCGCCGAGCTCCTCGACGACGCGGGCCGGGCGACCGGAGAGGACGACGACGCGGTCGGCGAGGTAGAGCGCCTCCTCGATGTCGTGGCTGACGAGGACGACCGTGCGCGGGTCGGCCGAGAGCGCCCGGGCGAGCCAGCCCTGCATCTCGGCGCGGGTGATCGCGTCGAGCGAGGCGAAGGGCTCGTCCAGCGCCAGCAGCGGCTTGCCGGCGACGAGGGTGCGCAGGAAGGCGACCCGCTGGCGCATCCCGCCGGAGAGCTCGGCCGGCGTGGCGCGCTCGAACCCGGCGAGGCCGAACTGCTCGAACAGGCGGCCCGCCTCCTCACGCGCAGCGGCGCGGCGGGCGCCGCGGTTGCGCAGCGCCAGCGCGGCGTTGTCGATCGCGCTCAGCCAGGGCAGCAGCAGGTCGCGCTGTGGCATCAGGGCGCAGCGGGCGAGGCGCTCGGCGGGCGCGCCGGCGCCGTCGACCTCGATCTCTCCCGCGCTCGGCTGCTGCAGGCCGGCGAGCAGCTCGAGCAGGGTCGACTTGCCGCACCCCGAAGGACCGACCAGAGCAAGGACTCCGTGCGCCGGCAGCTCGAGGTCGAGGCGGTCGATCGCCTCCAGCTCGCCGTAGGCATGGGAGATGGCGCGGGCGGAGACCACCGCTGGTATCCTGCCGCACTCTGCACTTCTGACTTAGAAGGTCAAGAAAGTAGTAAACCCAGCAGGAGCGAATTCCCATGGACCCGGCGATCATCCTCTTCGGCCTCGGCATCGGCGCCCTCGTCGGCATGACCGGCATGGGCGGCGGCACCCTGATGACGCCGCTGCTGATCCTGCTCTTCGGGGTAAAGCCGGTGACCGCGATCGGCACCGACATCTTCTACGCCGCCGTGACCAAGACCGTCGGCGGCTGGCGCCACCTGCGGATGGGGACGGTCAACATCCGCCTCTCGTTCTGGCTCGCCGCCGGCAGCGTGCCCGCCTCGGTCCTCGGCGTCTGGGCGATCTCGATCCTGCAGAGCCGGATCGGCGAAGAGAAGCTCGACTCGCTGGTCTACGCGCTGCTCGGCGGGATGCTGCTGATGGTCGGCATCCTCACCCTGGCCAGGGCGCTGATTCTCAGCGACCTGGTCGAGGAGCGCGAGGACTTCGAGATCAAGCGCCGCCACAAGATCGCCGCGGTCGCGATCGGCGCCACCACCGGCTTCATCATCGGCATCACCTCGGCCGGCTCGGGCACCGTGATCGCGATCCTGCTGATCGCCGTCTTCCGCCTGGCGCCGCGCAAAGTCGTCGGCACCGACGTCTTCCACGCCGCGATCCTGCTCTGGGCCGCCGGCATCGCCCACTGGATCGGCGGCAACGTCGACTTCGTCCTCGCCGGCAACATCCTGCTCGGCTCGATCCCGGGCGTGATCGTCGGCTCGCACTTCGCGGCACGGGCGCCGGTCGGCTTCCTGCGCACCGCGCTCGGCGTCGTCCTGATCGCCTCGGGCGTCGTCACCGTGCAGAAGGGCGATCCGCTGGTCTGGCCGATCGCCGCCGCCGTCGCCGGGATCGGGCTCGGCCTGCTGATCTGGTTCCCGCACTGGTGGGGGAAGCGGCGGGCCGAACGCGAAGCCGAGGAAGGCGAGGGCCCGCCGCACGACCGCTCCGAGGAGCTGACGCTGGAGGAGATCGGATGAGGGTCTCGGCGAAGGCCGACTACGCCGTCCGCGCGGCCGCCGAGCTGGCGGCAGAAGCCGATGGGCCGATCAAGGGCGAGCGGCTGGCCGAGCTGCAGGACATTCCGCTGCAGTTCCTCGAGCACATCCTGCTCGAGCTCAAGCACCACGGGATCGTGCGGGCGCGGCGCGGCGCCAAGGGCGGCTACTGGCTGGCGAAGCCCGCCGACACGGTGACGATCGCCGACATCGTGCGCGCGGTCGAGGGGCCGATCGCGCACGTGCAGTCGGCGCCGCCGGAGTCGATCGAGTACCGCGGCAACGCCGAGCACCTGCAGGAGGTCTGGATCGCGGTCCGCGCCAACCTGCGCGCCGTGCTCGAGCACGTCACCCTCGCCGACCTGGTCAACGGCGACCTGCCGCCGGTGGTAGCCGAGCTGACCGGCTCCGACGACGCCTGGGCCCCACGCTGAGACGTGAGACGCCTTCTCGTCATATTCGCCGCAATCGCGGCATTCGCCCTGCTGGCGGCGCCGGCGATGGCGAAACCGGTCGCCGGTGAGACCGACGACGACGCGATCGTCGTGATCAACGGCGACGTCGAGGTCGAGCGCGGGGAGCTTGCCGAGGGCGTGTTCATCGTCAATGGCGACGCCTACGTCCGCGGCCGGGTCGACGGCGACGTCATCCTTGTCGCCGGCGACGTGATCGTGCGCGGTCGCATCGACGGCAACCTGGTCACGATCGCCGGGCAGGCCCGGCTGGCGCCGCGGGCGCGGGTCGGCGGCGATCTGATCTACGGCGACGAGGCGCCGCGCCTGGCGCCGGGCGCCCGCGTCGTCGGCGAGATCGAGGAGGAGAACTGGTTCGACTCGCTCGGCCTGTTCCCGCTGGTCGGCGCCTTTGCCTTCTGGCTGGCGATGTCGATCTCAGCGGTCGTGCTCGGCATCGCCATCGTGCTGATCGCCCCGCAGGCACTCGAGGCCGCCTTTGCCCAGGCCCGCAGGCGCTTCTGGACGGTGGTGGGTATCGGGGCCGGGATCTTCGTCGCGCTGCCGCTGGTCGCCCTCTTCTCGGCGATAACGCTGGCCGGCCTGCCGCTGGCGATCGGCATCGGCCTGGCGCTGCTGCCGCTGGCGGCGCTCGCCTACGTGACCGCCGCCTGGGCGCTCGGCCGCGCCCTGGTCAAGCCGCCCCAGAGTCGCATCCTCAGCTTCCTCGCCGGCCTCGCGATCCTCCGCGCCCTCGCCCTGATCCCGGTCCTCGGCCTGCTCGCCTGGCTAGTCGCCGTGATCGTCGGCCTAGGTCTGCTCGGCGCCGCCGTAGCCGCCGCCCGCACCGAGCCCGCGCGGTAGCGGTTCCGCGGAACCGCCTGGACGTAGGAGTTCCGGCACAAACACGCCACGCAATTCTTTGATTCTGCGCACCACACGCGCGTCGGCGCTTTCTAGCGTCGGCGGGTGTGATACTTCTTGTCATCGGTAATGATTGTGCGCCTGGGAGATCAGGAGTTCGACGATGTCTTCTACGACGCCGATGTCGACGTCCTCTACCTGAGTTGCGGCAAGCCTGTTCCGGCGGCAGAAACGCTTCCCTCCGAGGAGGGCCATGCGATCAGATTGGACGATGGAGGCGAGATCGTCGGAATCACCATCATCGGCGCCAAGTGGTGGGCCGAGCGCGATGGGCGGATCACCGTGACCATCCCGGAGACGGCTCGGAACCCCGGGCGCATGGAGACCTCTGCCGAGGAACTGGCGCCCGCACTCGCTGCCTGATCAGTCGGCCGCCGGAACGCCGCCCGCGACGACGTTTACGAAGTTCTCCAGGTGGCGGGTGGTCCAGCACTCGAAGGCGCCGTCGCAGTGGCGCTCGTAGGCGGCCATGACGGAGTCGCCGTAGTTCCAGTAGAGGCGCGGCTCGGGGTTGAGCCAGAAGAGGCGGCCGGCGCGCTCGGCGACCTGGGCGAAGACCTCGGCGTGCGGCTCGCGGCCGTTGGTGCGGGCGTCGCCGAGCACGATCACGGTCGAGCGCGGGTCGAGCTCGTCGGAGATCTCGCCGAGGAACTCGAGCCAGACGCGGCCGTAGTCGGTGTAGCCGGAGACGTCGGCGACGCCGCCCTCGCTGGAGATCCGGCGGGCGATCTCGCGGAAGTCGCGCTCGTGCTCGAAGACCTCGGTCACCTCGCTGATCCGCTCGATGAAGACGAAGCTGCGCAGCTTGCGGAACGAGTCGTGCAGGGCGTGCAGGACGGAGAGGAAGAAGACGCTGGCCGAGGTGACGCTGGTCGAGACGTCGCAGAGCACGTAGATCTCCGGCCGCCGCGGCCGCTTCGGCCGGTAGCGCAGGTGCATCGGCACGCCGCCGGTCTCCAGCGAGGCGCGCATCGTGCGCCGCACGTCGACCGTCTGCGCCTGCTTGCGGCCGCGCTGCTCGTGGCCGAGCGTCGCCAGGCGGCGCTTCATCTGCGAGACCGCCCTGTGGACGGCCGCCAGGTCCTGGGTCGGGCTGGTCGGCAGCGCCCGGTCGAGCTCGGCCAGCGGCCGCGAGGGGGGGAGGGTCTCGGTGCGCTCGATCAGGTCGCGTTCGAGCTCGCGCCGCAGGTGGCGCTCGAAGCGGTTGAGCTGCTCGCGCTCGATCGGCGGCCGCTCGGCGGCGCCGTCGGTCGCCTCGCCCTGCTGCGGCTGGGTCCCGGCGGAGAGCTCCAGCGTGCGGCGGATCCGCTGCACGTCGACGCCGACCACGCCCGAGCCCTCGCCCTGGCGGCCGAAGGCGGCGATCGCGAGCCGCGCCAGGTCGCGCATCGCGCCGTCGTCGCCGGCGACGATCGCCTCGCGGATCTGCTCGCGCAGCTCGTCGATGTCGAGCCGCTCGGCGCCCTCGTGGCGCTCGCCCTGCTCGCTGATCTCGCGCTCGATCGCCTCGGCCTCGGCGGCGCGGAAGAACCAGCGCTCGAAGAGCAGCTCGAACAGGCGCCGGTCCTCCTGCGACTTGGCGATCGTCGTCGCCAGCGCCTCGCGGAAGTCCTCACGCGACTCCCACGGCACCTGGTCCAGCGCCGCGAAGGCGTCGAGGATCTCCGAGGTGCCGACCGCGACGCCCTCGCCGCGCAGCTCCTCGCAGAAGCCGAGCAGCTTCGCCGCCAGCCCGGGCGGGCCGGTCTCAGCCCTGGGTCCGTACGGGCCCGGCAAGCTTCATCCCCACCCGCTCGGCGACGAGGTCGATGTCGGTGCGGTGCTTGACGATGATCGACATCGACTGCTCGAAGGTCTCGCGGTCGATGTCCTCGGCGCCCATCAGCAGCAGCGTCCGCGCCCAGTCGATCGTCTCCGCGATCGAGGGCGGCTTCTTGAGGTCGAGGTCGCGCACCATCCGCACCACCTCGACCAGGCGCCGGGTCAGGGCCTCGGACAGGTCGGGGGTGTGCAGGCGGACGATCTCCATCTCGCGCTCCAGCTCCGGGTAGTCGAGCCAGAGGTAGAGGCAGCGCCGCTTCAGCGCCTCGGTCAGCTCGCGCGAGTTGTTCGAGGTCAGCACGACGATCGGCATCGTCGTCGCCCCGATCTCGCCCAGCTCGGGGATCGTGATCTGGAAGTCGGAGAGCAGCTCGAGCAGCATCGCCTCGAACTCCTGGTCGGTCTTGTCGATCTCGTCGATCAGCAGCACGACCGGCTCGGGGCTGGCGATCGCCTGCATCAGCGGCCGCTCGAGCAGGAACTCCTCGCTGAAGATGTCGCCGTGGACCTCCTCCCAGCCGGACTCGCCGCCGGCCTGGATCCGCAGCAGCTGCTTGCGGTAGTTCCACTCGTAGAGCGCCTTTGCCTCATCGAGGCCCTCGTAGCACTGCAGGCGGATCAGCTCGCGGCCGCTGGCGCGGGAGAGCGCCTTGGCCAGCTCGGTCTTGCCGACCCCGGCCGGGCCCTCGACCAGGACCGGCTTGCCCAGCCGCTGGGCGAGGAAGGAGACCAGCGCCGCCGACTCGTCGGCGAGGTAGGAGGCCTCGGCCAGCGCCTGCTTGGTCTCGGCGACGGAGGCGGGAGTCTGCGCGTCGGGCATGCGGCGATGATAATCCGCTCCGGTGCCCGACCTCGCCCTCTCCATCGCCGCCCTGCTCCCGCAGGCCGCCGGCCCCTATATCGCCCTGGTGCTGATCGGCTTCGTCGTCGGCATCCTCGGCCACCTCAGCGGCCTGCGCTGGCTGGTCGCCTCCGGCATCGTGCTGATCTTCCTCGGCGCCTTCCTCTTCCCGCTGGCGCTCAACCTGACCGAGAGCACGCCGCCGCAGCTTAAGAACCGCTGAAGGACCGCCGCTAGCGTTTACGATCCCGCTCCCCGACCGTCCAGGAGGCCTTCCGTCTTGAGCCGTCACCGTTTCCTCTCCGTCCTCGCAGCATTCGCCGCCCTGTTCGCGGCCAGCGTCCTCCTTGCCGCCTGTGGTGGCGGCGACAACAAATCCGGCGAGAGCCCGCAGGCCGTGCTCGACGAAGCCACCTTGCAGGGGATCGAGAGCGGCAACATCGACCTCAGCGTCTCGCTGAACGCCTCCGGCCCCGAAGGCGGCAAGATCGACGTGAGCCTCTCCGGCCCGTTCCAGGGCGAAGGCCAGGGCAGCCTGCCGCAGCTCGACATGGAGGCCACCGCGAAGGGGACCTACGACGGCGAAAACGTCGACTTCGAAGGCGGCGTCGTGCTGCTGCCCAACAGCGCCTACGTCAACTACGAAGGGGTCGAGTACGAAGTCGACCCGACGACCTTCAGCTTCGTCGAACAGACGCTCAAACAGGCGCAGCGCGAAGGCGGCGCCGAAACCGGCTCGGCCGGCGCGGCCGCCTGCCAGGAAGAATTCGGCAAGCTCGAGGTCGGCGGCTTCCTCGAAGGCGACGCCAACGAAGGCGGCGCCGAGGTCGACGGAACGAGCACGACCAAGGTCAGCGGCGATCTCGACGTCGCCGGGGCGATCGACGCCGTGCTCGAAGTGGTCGAAAGCCAGGCCTGCCGGACCCAGCTCGCGGCCGCCGGGCCGCTGCCCTCCGAAGGGGAGATCGAAGACGCCAAGGACGAAGTCGCCGGCGCGGTCAAGAACGCCAAGGTCGATGTCTACGTCGGCGACGACGACATCGTCCGCCGGCTCTCGCTGCAGCTCACGCTCGAACCGCAGGGGGGCGGTAGCGGCCCGAAGAAGATCGAAGCCGAAATCGACCTGACGCTGAGCGGCGTCAACGAGGAGCAGACGATCTCCGCGCCGGAAGAGACCAGGCCGCTGAGCAAACTCTTCCTCAAGCTCGGCGTCAACCCGATCGAACTGCTCGGCCTGCTGCAGGGCGAAGGCGGCGGCGAAGGGCTGGGCGAACTGTTCGAAGGGCTGGGCGTGCCGGGCGTGCCCGGCAGCTCGGGCTAGGCGTGGCCGGCACCGCGTGAACGTCCTGCTGCTGTTCGTCAGCTTCGCGGTGATCCTCGCCGGGGCGCTGCTCTTCACCAACGCGGTCGAGTGGATCGGCCACAAGCTTGAGCTGGGCGAGGGCGCGGTCGGCAGCATCCTCGCCGCGGTCGGCACCGCGATGCCGGAGACGCTGATCGCGATCGTCGCCCTGATCAGCGCCGCCGAGGGCTCTGAAGACGTTGCGATCGGGGCGATCGTCGGCGCCCCCTTCCTGCTCGGCACGCTGGCGATGGGCCTGGTCGGTCTCTTCGCCTACCTCTACCGCGCCCGCCGCGAGCAGGGGCTGACCCTCAACGCGCACGGCCCGACCCTGGAGCGCGACCTGCTCGCCTTCCTGGCCTTCTTCGGGCTCTCGCTGGCGCTCGCCTGGGGCGCGCCGGACGCCGTCCGCTACCCGGTCGGCATCCTCGTCCTGCTCGCCTACCCGGTCTACATCTGGCGCACCCTGAGCCACAGCGGCGAGGTGCAGGCGCACGCCAGCCTCGACCCGCTGATCTTCGAGCGCCGGACCGAGCGCCGCGAAGACCCGGCGCTCGTCTTCTGCGTGATCCAGATGCTCGTCGGGCTCGGCGCGATGATCGGCGGCGCCCACCTCTTCGTCGAGGAGCTGCTGCACATCGCCGAGAGCATCGGCGTCGAGGCCGTCGTGCTGGCGCTGATCCTGGCGCCGCTGGCGACCGAGCTGCCGGAGAAGGTCAACAGCTTCTTCTGGGTGCGCGAGGGCAAGGACGCGCTGGCGCTCGGCAACATCACGGGGGCGATGGTCTTCCAGTCGACGATCCCGTTCGGGATCGGGCTGCTGTTCACCGACTGGGCGCTGAGCGGCAACGCCGCCCTCTCGGTCGGCCTCGGCCTCGTCGGCGGCTTCCTCGCCTACGAGATGCTGCACCGCCGCGACCGCTTCTCGCTGCCCGCGGTGCTCGCCTGGTTCGCCCTCTACGCCAGCTTCATCGTCGTCGTCGCCGTCGGCGCCTGAGCCGGGGGCGGGCTCAGCTCAGCGGCTCTCCGCCCGGCGGCCGCAGGTACTCAGATTCCTCGCGGAAGCCGCGGCAGCGCGAGGTCGCGACCAGGATCGCATCCTCGATCTGGCGGCGGTGCCAGCCCTCCTTCCAGGCATCCTCGGCGACGCTGCCGAGCGCGGAGACGAGCGGCCCCATCAGCCTCACCGCTTCGATCAGCGCGGGCTGGAACTCCGCCCCGCAGAGCTCGATCGTGTGGTGCAGGTGGATCAGCAGCGGCGCCGGCGGCACGTCGACGCCGACGACGGTGGGCCGCGGGCGTTGCTCGCCGTAGATTTCGGTCGAGGCGACGTCGTACAGCGGCGCCAGCATCGGCCTGCCGTCCGGTCGGCGAACCAGCGCGGCGCCGCCCCCGCGCAGCTTGGCGCAGCCGATCAGCAGGTCGCAGAAGGTCGCCCGCATCAGCGTCTCGATCGCATCCGGTTCGCCGATCGCGTGCAGCAGCCCGCGCGCCTCGGAGAGGCTCGGTGTGCCGGTGGCGAGGCGCTGCCCCTCCTCGTCCGGTGCGATCCCGAGCGCCTGGGCGAAGCTCTCCTGGTGGATGCGCTCGACCCGCGTTCCGTCGTCCCAGCGGTCGAAGCGCTTGGAGACGAGGCAGGTCTGCCCGGCGATCTGCTCGACCGTGGTCGGCACGACCGCGATGCCGAGTTCGCGGTAGGCGAGCGTGCAGGCGTGCTCGTTGGCGACCAGCCCCGGCCGTTCGGGCGTTTCCGGCTTGACGATGTGGGTGCTCGGCATGCCCGGTTGCGGCCAGGCCCAGCGGTCGCCCGCCCCGTCGCGGACGAGGGCCAGCTTGTGGCGCTCGCCGGGCAGGGCGAAGCGCATCCGCTGGGGGTTGGCGTCGTCGAAGTAGCGCTTCGGCGCCCAGCGCAGGACCTCCTCGAGCTCGCCCTCGTCGAGCCAGGCGGGCGCCGCGTGTGCGCCCGCCGACCGGTCGTCTTCCTCGGGCCCGAACGTGACCGCGCCGAGGCAGTCGCGCCCGAGCGCCGCGATCAGGCCGTAGCCGTCGGTCGGGCTGAGGCCGAGCTCCTCGGCGATCGTCGCGCGCCGCTGGCCCTGCGGCAGCAGGCACTCGACGTAGGCGCGGCTGGCGTCGGGCCCATAGGGCTCGGGCCGCAGCGGCAGCGCCATGCTGAGCTGCGCCTCCTTGGAACCCGCCTCGGCGGCCACCTCCGGCAGGTAGGCGAAGCTGTAGGTGTCTTGCCCGGTCGGCGCGAGCGCGCCGATCCGCTTCCCATGCAGGTAGACATCGAGACTCATCCGGATCCCTTCTGAGTCGTGTACTGGTATGCGATGTTCCAACAAAACTAGACCGGATGACCGCTGAGCGCAAACCCGGCGCCAGCGGGATGGGCGAGTCGGCCCGGCGCGGTAGCGTCAACCCATGCCCCCAGCGCACCGCGGCCTCTGCGACAGCTGCGTCCACCGGCAGCCGGTCCCCAACACGCGCGGTTCGGTCTTCATCCTCTGCCGCCGCTCGCGCGAGGACCCCGCCTATCCGCGCTATCCGCGCCTGCCGGTGCTCGAGTGTGCCGGCCACGAGCCACCGCCCGACCTCCGCCAGCACGGCCGCTAGCCTCAGCGCAATGGATGGTGCCGCGACTCTCTTCGATGCCGATGCGGCGGCGTTCACCGGCACGGTCGAGGTGCTCGCGGTCATCTTCAGCGCTGAGGACGACGGCTATGCGGTGCTCGAGGTGCAGGAGGCCGAGTCGGGCGAGGAGTTCGCGCTGGTCGGCCCCGTCGCCCACCTCGGCGCCGGTGACCGGGCCGAAGTCAGCGGCGACTGGCAGCAGCACGCGCGCTACGGGCGCCAGCTGAAGGCGCGCGGGGCGCTGCCGCTCGACCCCGCCGACCGGGCCGGGCAGATCGCCTACCTGACGACGCTGCGCCACATCGGCCCGGCCCGCGCCGAGCGGCTCGTCGACGCGCACGGCGAGACCGTGCTCGGCGCGATCGCCGCCGATCCGGCCGGCGTCTTCGCCGGCCTGCGCGGGGTCAGCGCCGACCAGGCCGCCGCCGCGGCCGAGTCCTGGCACGCCTCGCGGGCGATCCGCGACCTGCACGTGCAGCTGGCCCCGCACGGCCTCGCCCACCTGGCGGCGCCGATCCACGCCCGCTTTGGCGAGCGCGCGCTGACCGTCCTGCACGAGGACCCCTACCGGCTGACCGAGGTCGCCGGCGTCGGCTTCGCCCGCGCCGACAAGATCGCGCTCGCCGCCGACGTGCCGCCGGAGTCCGACCGGCGCGCCCAGGCGGCGGGGCTGTTCGCCCTGATGGAGGCCGAGCAGCAGGGCAACACCTTCCTGCCGGTCGAGGAGCTGAACCGGCGCACGGCGAAGCTGACCGGCCTGCGGCCGGACCCCGAGGTGCCGGCGCAGGCGCGGGGGGTGGCGCTGGACGAGGGCCGCGCCTACCGCGAGCCGACCCGGGCGAGCGAGATCGCCGTCGCGGAGACGCTGGCGGCGCGGGCGGCGGCCGCGCCGCAGCTCGACCACGACCCGGGGGAGACGCCGCCCGACGACGAGGGGGCCGACGAGACGCGCCGTCTGACCGAGGAGCAGTGGGCCGCCGTCCGGGGCGCGTTCGCGGCGCGAGTCTCAGTGCTCACCGGCGGCCCCGGCGTCGGTAAGACGGCCTGCACGCAGGCGATCGTCGCCGAGGCGCAGCGCGCCGGGTTGCGGATCGCCCTCTGCGCGCCGACGGGGCGCGCCGCGCGGCGGCTGGAGGAGGCGACGGGGCACGAGGCGATGACGATCCACCGCCTGCTCGAGTGGATGCCCGGGCGCGAGCCCGTGCACCGGCCCGGCCACCCGCTGCCGGCCGAGCTGGCGATCGTCGACGAGTCCTCGATGCTGAACCTGCGCCTGATCGAGGTGCTGCTCGGCGGCCTCGCCGAGTCGACCCACGTCGTCTTCGTCGGCGACGCCGACCAGCTGCCGCCGATCGGCGCCGGCAAGCCGTTCGAGGACCTGATCGCAGCCGGCGTGGCGCCGGTCGTGCGGCTGACCCAGATCTTCCGTCAGGCGGCGCGCTCGATGATCACCACCGCCGCCCACGAGATCAACCGCGGCCGCACGCCGCACCTGCAGCCGGCCGATGGCCAGGACCACGACTTCTTCTTCATCGACCGGCCGAGCCCCGAGCGGGCGCTGGAGACCGTGGTCGAGGTCGTCGCCGAGCGCGCCCCGGCCAGCTTCGGCGTCGACCCGGTGCGCGGGGTGCAGGTGCTGGCGCCGATGTACAAGGGGGCGGTCGGGATCGACGCGCTCAACGAGCGCCTGCAGGCGCAGCTCAACCCCGACGGTGCGTCGGCGGTGAGCGAGCGCTTCCGCATCGGCGACCGCCTGATTCAGACCCGCAACTCGCACGAGCTCGGCCTGATGAACGGCTCGATCGTCTTCCTCCGCGAGGACGACCCGGCGGACGAGGAGATCGTCGTCGACACCGACGACGGCGGCTCGCTGACGATCCCCTACGGCGAGACCGCGACGCTGCGGCTCGCCTACGCGATCTCGGTGCACAAGGCGCAGGGCTGCGAGGTCCCGGTCGTCGTCGGCGTCTGCCACCGCTCGCACGCCCGCATGCTCTCGCGGCCGCTGCTCTACACGGCGATCACCCGCGCGCAGACGAACTGCGTGCTGATCGGCGACCCCGGCGCCCTGGAGATGGCGATCCGCCGCGACGACAGCGGCGCCCGCCACTCGGCCCTAGCCGAGCGCCTGCGCGGCGCCGCCGGCTGATATTGCAGCTTTTTCCCCACGGTGGTGGGGACAATGCTGCGATGAAGCTCGAGTCGCCGCGGCTGCTGGGCCACCGAATCATGCGCCGAGGTGGCGGCGAAGAGCGCGACGTATCGGAAATCGGCGATTGATGTTGCAGAAGATTTAGAAACCGCGCGCCATCGGTATGATCGGACCGTTCATACTTCAGACATGCCCGAGACGCAAGCCGTGCCACGTCGAACGATCTACATACCCGAGGACGCCGAGAAGCTCGTGCGCGACCGGGCGCGCGAGGGCGAGTCGTTCTCGGCGACGATCGTGCGTCTTGCCGAGTTGGGCGCTCTCGAGGACGAGCACGACGTTCCCCTCGATTACATCGGCTCCGGAGAAGGGCCGGGAGATCTCGGCATCAACAACGAGAAATACCTGGGTCTCAAGCCGTGGGGTCCTGGAGAGGGACCGCGAGATGAAGTTCCTGATTGACACCGGCCCTCTTTTGGCCGCGGTCGACACCAGAGACCCTGCATACGAGCTCGCCGCCAGGGCTATGAACCGAATGCGCCGGAACGCGATCGTGCCTTCTCCGGTGTTGGTCGAGGTGGATCATCTGGTGCGCCAGAGGGTCGGGGGCAAGGCTGCACGCAGATTCCTGGGCACCGTCGAGCGGGGAGGGCATGAGGTTGCATATGTGACCGCTGGCTTGACGCGACGCGCCGTGGAATTCGATCGCAAGTACGCCGACCTCAACCTCGGCCTCGTCGACGGTTGCGTGATGGCGATCGCCGAGCGCCACGACATGCCGATCTTCACCTTCGACTTCACAGACTTTCGCGCCACCGAATCGGCGACGGGACCCTGGCGCCTGGCGATCGCCGAGGACGCCTTTCAGCGCGAGATACGCCGCTAGCCCGGCCGGCGGGCGTTTCGGTTGGACTTCCCCCGCTTGACGCGGAAGCGGTGGACGGCCGGCGTGCGGTCGACGTTGCCCGCGGCGTCGCGCGCCCTGACCCGCAGCACGTGCCGGCCATGGAGGAACCAGCGCACGAACCGTTCCCCGCACTTGCGGTAGCGCTTGCGGTCGAACTGGCAGAGGTAGACGACGCTGGCCTCGTTCGAGCGGAACCGGAACACCGCCTTGCCTCTGCGCCGCGGCGTGAGCAGCACCCTTGGCGGCTTGCGCCGGAAGCCGGTGCGGGGGCTGGTGCGATCAATCCGCGGCAGCGACGCGCTCTCGGTCGGCGCAGCGGAGTCGCTGACGGACGGGGGCGTTCCCTGGAGTTCGGGGGTGACGACCTCCCCGTCACCGCTTTTCACTTCCGGCTGCGTTTCGGGCTCGCTGCTGGCGAGACATTCCGAATCGATGTCGCCTTCGGTGGCGATGACGACGGCCTTGCAGGCGTCGGCAATCCCTTCGGTCGCCGTGCGCTTTCCGGTCGTCGTGGCCGGGATCGCTGAGGCGCCATTCAGAACGGCGTCGATGACTCCGCCGGCGTTCAACCCCGGCACCGCCGCCCGGACCAGCGCGACCACCCCCGCGAGATGCGGACTGGCCATGGACGTCCCCCCGAAGCGAACGTAGTTGCCCGATTCGGGAAGGTCGTATTCGCTGCTTTTTTCGACAATCTTGTTTTCGTAGGTTTCTGCGCGGCAGATGAGCCGAACGTCATCAACGTAGGCGCCGTCGAACTCGAGTTCGTAGTCAGACCAGATGCCAAACAGCGGATGGACATCCCCCAGCCCGTCGAGGTCGGAGATCGACGCCTCCTCCCGAACAAAGCTTGCCGGGAATCCCGAAGATTCGCCATCGAGTTCGAGCACGTCGATGCCTTCGATCCCCGGGGACCAACCGCCCGCGACGAATGCGTCGAAAAAGGGCTCGACCTCATACTTGCCCTTGAAGTGAACGCGGCAACCACGTTCGCCGGTCAGATTCACCGGGCTCGTCGTATGTAAATAGGATTCGGCATAGAATTTGTTGTCTTCAGCCTGGCCGTAATCGCCGTCCGGGCTATCGGTGGCGGATTTCGCGCCCGAGGCCGCCGAGTTGCTGAGCTCCCATTGCACGCCGCCGTTGGCGACCTGCGTGCTCCAGATCGACGGTTCCGCCTCGAATCCGTCGCTGAAGAGGGGCGGCCCGTAGTCGGGCTTCGTGCTGAGCACGCTCGTGCCCGGCGCGGCAATATCAACCGTCCCTTTGCCGTAGTTGGAGAAGCCGGCCAGCGCTCCCGTGCCTTGGGTGAGGGCCGCGACACAGATCAGGTTCGGATTCGGCAGCGCACACGGCGTGTGCGGTTCGGTGTCGTTGTCGGCCCCTTCGTTGCCCGCTGCGACGACGACCACCGCCTCGGCTTCGCCGGCGCGGGTGATCGCGTCTTCCATCGCTTTGTCGCCTCCACCTGAGGGCCCGCCGAGGCTCATGTTGAGCACGCCTGCGCCGTTGTCCGCGGCATAGTCGATCCCGGCCGCGATCTCGGCGGTCGAGCCGCTGCCGTCTCCGTCCAGCACGCGCACGGCCATGATCTGCGCCGCGGGCGCGACACCTGCGATTCCCTCGTTGTTGTCGGAGGTCGCCGCAGCCGTCCCGGCGACGTGCGTACCGTGGAAGTTGTAATCGTCGGGGTCGGGATCGTTGTCGACGAAGTCGTAGCCGTGCACGTCTTCCGCACCCGAGTCCGGGTTTTCCCAGAGGTTGTCGACCAGGTCTGGGTGGGTGAGGTCGACTCCCGTATCGAGGATTGCGATCACCTGGCCGTCGCCTTTTTTGCCGGCTTCCCAAGCGTCGAGTGCGCCCACTCCAGGATTCGGCATCTCGGGATCGTCGAGTCCCCAAAGCTGGCCGAAGAAGCTGTCGCTTGGTTCGGGCGCCGATGCGGCTGCCTCGTAGCGATAATTGGGTTGCGCATAGGCGACGCCGAGCTGCGCCTCCAGGCGCCTGACCGCGGATTGCACCGGGCCTTTGACTGCGACAACCTGGGCCCGCGGCAGGCCGAGCGTGTCCTCGAAGGCGACGCCCGCTCGCTTACGTGCCGCGCGTCGAGTCGCGGCACGGGCGCCTGGCTCGAACCGCACGATCGCCTCTCCCGCCACGAAGGCGCCCCCGGCCTCGGGCTGAGAGCGATCGAGTCGCGGCCCAAGGTCGTGGCCATCGCCCGGCCCGGCGCCCAAAGCGGAGCCCGGCGCAAGCGCGCAGGCGCAGGCCAAGGCGATCAGCGCAAGCGCTCCCCTTGGGCGGCGGGGCGGGGTCCCTGACGGCATCACATTTAAAGGTATCGGCACGTGATCTCGGCTTTTCAACCCCGCTGAGTAAAACGCGGGATGGCCGTCCATCCTGCTACGGTCCTCGGCGATAGGCCGGAAGATCCGGCAAAAGTCGTGTCTAGCGCTCGCGTCGTTGCTTCACCGCATGTGCCGCGTTCGCAGCACATGAAGTGGAGGCAATTGAATGCCAACTGGAACTGTCAAGTGGTTCAGCGACGACAAGGGCTACGGGTTCATTACGCCCGATGACGGCTCGAAGGACGTCTTCGTGCATCACAGCGCGATCCTGGGTGAGGGCTTCAAGTCCCTGACCGAGGGCTCCAAAGTGAGCTACGAGTCCGAAGAAGGCCCCAAGGGCCCGGCCGCCGCGCAGGTGCAGCAGACCGCCTAGGTCGCGCACCGCATTGAGCGTTACGAGGCCCGCCCTTGTGGCGGGCCTCTGTTGTCTGTGGGCTGTTCGGAGGTTCAGGGCCGAGCAGGCCAAGGACGCAGGAGCGATTGTGCTCTGCACATGAGCGACGAGGACGCCGGAATGCGAAGGACATGAGCCTCCGAACAGACCTCAGAAACGTGGCGATCATCGCCCACGTTGACCACGGCAAGACGACGCTGGTCGACGCGATGCTCTGGCAGAGCGGCACCTTCCGCAAGGGCCAGGACGTGAACGAGCGGGTGATGGACTCGATGGACCTCGAGCGCGAGAAGGGGATCACGATCCTCGCCAAGAACACGACCGTCGCCTACGAGGGGGTCAAGCTCAACATCATCGACACCCCCGGTCACGCTGACTTCGGCGGCGAGGTCGAGCGCGGGCTGACGATGGTCGACGGCGTGCTGCTGCTGGTCGACGCCTCCGAGGGGCCGCTGCCGCAGACCCGCTTCGTGCTGCGCAAGGCGCTCGAGGCGAAGCTGCCGGTGATCCTCGTCGTCAACAAGGTCGACCGCCCCGACGCGCGCATCGCCGAGGTCGTCGACGAGGTCTACGAGCTCTTCCTCGAGCTCGACGCCGACGACGAGCAGGTCGACTTCCCGATCGTCTACACCAACGCCAAAGCGGGCTGGGCGGCGCTCGAGGAAGGCGCCGAGGGTACCGACCTGAAGCCGCTGATGGAGCTGATGTTGGAGCGCATCCCGGCGCCCGAGCACGATCCCGAGCACCCCTTCCAGGCGCTCGTCACCAACCTCGACGCCGACCCCTACGTCGGCCGCCTGGCGCTCTGCCGGGTGCGCCATGGCACCGTCCGCAACGGCCAGCGGATCGCCTGGTGCCGCGCCGACGGCAAGATCGAGGCGGCGACGCTCTCCGAGCTCTACGTGACCGAGGGCCTCGAGCGGGTCGCCGCCGCCGAGGCCGGCCCGGGCGAGATCATCGCCGTCGCCGGGCTGCCCGAAGTGACGATCGGCGAGACCCTGGCCGACCCGGCCGAACCGCGGCCGCTGCCGGTGATCGCCGTCGACGAGCCCTCGCTCTCGATCGTGGTCGGGATCAACACCTCGCCGCTGGCCGGCACCGAGGGCAAGAAGCTGACCGCGCGCCAGGTGCGCGACCGGCTCGACGCCGAGCTGGTCGGCAACGTCTCGCTGCGCGTGCTGGAGACCGGCCGCCCCGACGCCTGGGAGGTGCAGGGCCGCGGCGAGCTGCAGCTGGTCGTGCTGCTGGAGATCATGCGGCGCGAGGGCTTCGAGCTGACCGCCGGGCAGCCGCACGTGGTCACCCGCGAGGTCGACGGCAAGATCCACGAGCCGGTCGAACGGCTGGCGATCGACGTGCCCGAGGAGCACGTCGGCGCGATCACCCAGCTGCTCGCCGGGCGCAAGGGCCGGCTCGACCACATGGCCAACCACTCGACCGGCTGGGTGCGGATGGACTACCTCGTGCCGGCCCGCGGCCTGATCGGCCTGCGCACCGAGTTCCTCACCGAGACCCGGGGCGCCGGGATCATGCACCACGTTTTCGACAGCTGGGAGCCGTGGGCGGGGGATCTGCGCACGCGCCCGACCGGCTCGCTGGTCGCCGACCGCCGCGGCGCCAGCGCCAGTCACGCGCTGATGAACCTGCAGGATCGCGGCACGCTCTTCATCGGCCCCGGCGAGGAGGTCTATGAAGGCATGGTCGTCGGTGAGAACGCCCGCTCCGACGACCTCGACGTCAACGCGATCAAGGAGAAGCACCAGACCAACGTGCGCGCCGCCAGCGCCGACATCCTGGTCCGGCTGGAGCCGCCGAAACGGCTCTCGCTCGAAGCGGCGCTGGAGTTCCTGCGCGAGGACGAGTGCGTCGAAGTGACGCCGGAGTCGGTCCGCCTGCGCAAGGTCGAGCTCGACAAAACGAAGCGCCAGAAGGCGGCCCGTACGGCCGCCCGCGTCTAAGTAGTAGCTCGCTGCCCTAGCCCGCGGGGGGCGGAGGCGGCGGGGGAGGCGGAGGCGGTGCGCCCGCTGCGGGCGGTGCCGCGGCCGGTGCGGCGGAAGGCGCCGTAGCGCCGGAGCCGCCGCCGAGGTTGAAGAAGAGCACGGCGGCGGTGATCGCGTAGACCGGCGCGGTCACAACGTTGGAGATGATCGAGGCGACGATCGAGGCGCCGTTGCCGATCGGCGTGGCGATGATGCTGAGCACGATGCCGACCCCGACCAGGATCAGGAAGACGACGACGATGACGCCGAGCACCTGCCAGCCGTTGCCCTTGACCAACTCGCGGCTGCGGCCGAAGGCGCCCATGACCCCCTCGCCCTCGACCACGATCGAGGGCGCGCCGACCGCCCAGATCGTGACCAGGAAGAGGCCAGGGATGATGAAGAAGAAGAAGCCGATCCCGGCGGCGATGCCGAAGAGGATGCCGAAGCCGATCAGCGGCAGGATGTAGGGGGAGGCGGCTTCGAAGAGGTCGCCTACCGTGCTGTCGCGGCGGCCGTCGCGCACGTCGCTGACCAGCTCGACGACGAACCCGGTGAAGAGCGCGTAGCCGACCAGCTGGACGATCGCGCCGAGCATGATCAGGATCACGCCGCCGCTCTGCAGTAGGCCGGAGATCAGTCCGACGACAACGAACACCGCGAGCGCGCTGCCGATCAGCGCGACGAAGTTCTGGCCGTAGATCGAGAAGGTCTCGCTGATCACGTCGCCGACGGCGATGCGCTTCGGCGCGGGCGGCGGGGTGGTGGGTTGCGTGGCCTCCATCGGCGACAACCCTATGGGTGCGGGCGGACGCGAGTCAAGCCCGCGCCCGGGATGTTGCAGCATTGCCCCCATTACCGTGGGGACAATGCTGCAACATGCGCAGCCGGGTGATCAGACGGTTGCCGCGGCCTGCTCGGACTGGCTGTCTTCGGCGGCCTTCGCCTTGGCCGCTTCGGCCTCGGGCGTCGGCTCGTCGACCGCGCGCGGGAGCAGCACTTCTTTGGCGATCACGAGGCGCTGGATCTGGCTGGTGCCCTCGTAGAGCTGCATGATCTTCGCGTCGCGCATCAGTTTCTCCACCGGGTACTCCTTGATGAACCCATAGCCGCCGTAGACCTGCACGGCGTCGACGGTGATCTCCATCGCCGAGTCGGCGGCGAAGCGCTTGGCCATCGAGGAGACCTTGCTGTTGCGGTGGCCCTGGTCGAGCAGGACCGCCGAGTTCCAGACCAGCAGGCGCGAGGCCTCGACCTTGGTCGCCATGTCGGCGATCATGAACTGGATCGCCTGGTGCATCGCGATCGGCACGCCGAACTGGACCCTTTCTTTGGAGTAGTCCGCGGCGTACTCGAGCGCGGCGCGGCCGATGCCGACGGCCATCGCCGAGACGCCCGGCCGGGTGCGGTCGAGCGTCATCATCGCCAGTTTGAAGCCCTTGTTTTCCTCGCCGATCAGGTTCTCGGCCGGGATCTCGACTTCGTCGAAGGAGATGGTCGCGGTGTTTGACGCCCGCTGGCCCATCTTGTCCTCCTTCTTGTCGACGGTGACCCCGGGTAGGTCGGCGTCGACGACGAAGGCGCTGATCCCGCGGTGGCCGGCCTCGGGGTCGGTCTTCGCGTAGACGGTGAAGTAGTCGGCGTAGGAGCCGTTGGTGATGAAGCACTTGGAGCCGCTGATGACGTACTTGTCGCCCTTCTTGACGGCGCGGGTCTTCATCCCCGATACGTCGGAGCCGGCGTCCGGCTCGGTCAGGCAGAAGGAGGCGAGCTTCGGCTCCTCGCAGAGCATCCCCAGGTACTTCTTCTTCGTCTCCTCGGAGCCGCCGAGGCTGATCGGCGCCGAGGCGAGGCCGTTGGCCATCAGCGAGGTGCCGATGCCGGAGCAGCCCCAGCCCATCTCCTCCTCGATCAGGCAGCCGGAGAGGTAGTCGAGGCCGGGACCGCCGTAGGCCTCGTCGATGTGGGTGTTCATCAACCCGACCTCCCAGGCCTTGTCGATGATGTCCTGCGGCCAGGTGCCCTCCTTGTCGTGCTCCCAGGCGACCTTGCGGATCTCTTTCTCCGCGAAGTTGTGTGCCAGCTCGCGCAGATCTTTCTGCTCATCGGTCAGGGTGAAGTCAACCACTGCTCGGTGCTCCTTTTTCTCGGTGGGAGTGGGCCGATTGACTGGTCAGTCAACCGAGCCAAAGCGTAGCGGATAGCTGTAGGATCGGGTCGATGGCCGCCGAGAAAGAGAACCTCTATGAGGTCGAGGAGCTGCTCAACCAGCCCGGGACCTACTTCAACCCGCAGACCGAGGTGCTGGTCGTCGTCGACGACTCGACCTCGCTCGACCAGGAGGTCTTCAACCTCGAGGACTACGAGGGCGCCGAGTGGGTGCGGATCTCCGACGAGATCCCGGTCGACGAGGACCGTCGCGACCGGGCGCTCGAGCACTTCCAGACCCACTACCACCCGGGCTCGACCGGCTCGGTCTCGGCGACCGCGCTCGAACAGGGCGACGAGGAGCTCGACGAGGGCGAGACCGGCCAGGACCCCGGTCGCGAGGACTGACACCCCGCTGAGTCCGGCAATCGGTACGCGCGCAGGGTTGCATTGGCACTCTCAACCTATTAGATTCAACCGATGTTGACTATACGTATCGCAGCTGAGACGGCTCCCGAGAGGAGCTCGAAGTGAAGACCCCCCGCGACCGTTTCGCGGTCAACCTGCGCAGGGCGCGGGAAGCGGCCAAGATCTCCCAGCAGGAGCTGGGCGAGCGCACCGACCTGCACCGCACCGAGATCTCGTTGCTGGAGCGGGCCGGGCGCGAGCCGCGCCTGGGCACGATCGTCAAGCTCGCCAGCGCGCTCGGCGTTGCGCCCGAAGACCTCTGCACCGGCATGCGCTGGGACGAGAAGGCGCAGCGCTTCAAATTCAAGAAATAGCGGCTCCCGCTAGAGCAGTCCGAGCAGCGCTGCTGCCACGATTGCTCCGGCGATGCCGAAACCGGCCTGGATCAAGGTGTGGTTGAGCGCGGCGAACTCGGTCCTCAAGGTTGAGATCTCAGATCGAAGTTCCGCATTGCCTTCTTTGATCTCCTCGCGCAGTTCAGCGTTGCCCGCCTTCATCTCCTCGCGCAGTTCAGCGTTGCCCGCCTTCATCTCCTCGCGCAGTTCGGTGCTGCTCTCCTTCGTCTCCTTGCGCAGTTCAGCGTTGTTCTCTTTGATCTCGGCACGCAATTCCGCGTGTCCGTCCTTGATCTCAGCGCGCAGTTCTGCCAGGCCGGTCCTGAGCTCGCGTCGAAGCTCGGCTATCTGCGCATCGAGGAGATCGAAACGTTCTTCCAGCCGATCGTCTGTCCAGTTCTGCTGTGCCATCGCCTCCATGCTCCAACCGTAGAGACCCGGGTGTGACGCGTGGTGCGCAGATTGTAACTTATTGTCACAGGAGACGAAAATGTCTCATGAGGGGAGCCAGGCGGCAGGCGCCGAGCGCGAAGCTCAGGCGCTCTCGAGCTGCTCGATGCCGCTGGCGCGCTGGCCGCCGGCGGCCAGCATCAGCTTGAAGTCGTGCGGGCTGGAGGCGTAGTCGAGCGCGACCTGCTCGGCGACCTTGCCCTCCATCACGTAGCCGAGCAGCGACTGGTCGAAGGTGCGCATGCCGTAGTACTCGCCCTCGGCGATCACCTCGGTGATCTTGCCGGTCTCTTCGGGGTTGAGGATCAGGTCCTGGACGCGGCCGGTGACGACCAGCACCTCGGAGGCCGGCACCCGTCCCTCGCCGCTGACGTCGGGCACGAGCCGCTGGGCGATCGCCCCCTTCAGGGTCGAGGCCAGCATCACCCGCGCCTGGTGCTGCAGGTGGGGCGGGAAGAAGTCGATGATGCGGTTGATCGTCTCGGTCGCGTCGAGGGTGTGGACGGTGGAGAGCACGAGGTGGCCGGTCTCCGCGGCGGAGAGCGCCGTGCGCACCGTCTCCTCGTCGCGCATCTCGCCGATCAAGATCACGTCGGGGTCCTGGCGCAGGACGCGGCGCATCGCCCGCGCGAAGCTGTTCGTGTCGGCGCCGACCTCGCGCTGGTTGACGATCGAGCCTTTGTCTCCGTGCAGGTACTCGATCGGGTCCTCGAGCGTGACGATGTGGTGGCTGCGGGTCTTGTTGATGTGGTCGATCATCGCCGCCAGCGTCGTGCTCTTGCCCGAGCCGGTGGTGCCGGTGACGAGGATGATCCCGCGCTGCTCCTCGGCCAGATCGGTGACGACCTGGGGCAGACCGAGCTCCTCGACCGAGCGGATTTCGAAGGGGATCGCGCGGCAGACGATCGAGGTCGAGCCGCGCTGTTTGAAGGCGTTGACGCGGAAGCGCGAGACGCCGGGGATCGCGTAGGAGAAGTCGGCCTCGCCTTCCTCCTCGAATTCGGTCACCGAGCGCACCTCGGCGATGTCGTGGAAGGCCCGCTCGGTGTCCTCGCCGCGCAGCGGCTCCTGCCCCTCGAGCGGGACGAGCTCGCCGTGCAGGCGAATCGTCGGCGGCGCCGCCACCTTGATGTGAAGGTCGGAGCCGCCCCGCTCTACAAGCGTGCGCAGGGCTGAGTCGATTTCGAACATCGCGGGCGTTATCGGCAGCGGAGAGCCAGATCCTTAACCGCTGGGCGCGGACGCTCGTACGAATGAATACCAAAGATTCCTTGACAAATCTAGATACGTACCAATAGGCTCGAACTCCTAGAGAATTTCCGGGAAACAGCTAAGCGGGGAGGCAACCAGTGCACCACGACCAGGCTGAGTGGGAGAGAGCGAACCAGTCGTTTCGGCACGAGATGTGGAAGTCGGTCGTGCCGGACGCCATCGAAGAGGAGGGGATCGAGGCGCAGCGCTTCGGCCCGGTCCTCGCCACGGCCTTCGGCAGCGAGCCGCGGGAGCCGAGGCTGAACCTGATCCAGGGCGCCGCCGCGCCCGCCGCGATCGCCGACGGCCACGTCGCAAGCGCGGTCGAATGGATGCGCTCGCGCGAAGTCGAGTACCGCGTGCCGGTGGCGGAGGGCATGCGCGACACGGCGTCGGCCGAGCAGTGGCTGGGAGGCCACGGCTACGAGCGCGGCGAGGCCCAGGCCGTGCTCGTGCGCGATGCGGCGGTGCCGCCCGACCTGCCCGAGGACCCTGAGGTCGAGGTCTTCGAGCTCGACAAGCACCACGAGCTCGGCGGCGAAGGCTTCGATGGCCTCGTCCGCGAGGGAGCGGGCCTGCCGGGCATGGCCGAGATGCTGTTCATGGGCCTGCCGGTGCTCGACGAGTGGCGCTGCTACACGGCCGCGCCGTGGCCCGACGCAGGGGTGGCGGCGGCCGCCGCGATGCGGATTGAGGACGGGATCGCCGTGCTCGGGCTCGACGCGACGCTCGAGGCAGAGCGGGGGAGGGGCTGCAACAGGGCGCTGCTCCGCCGCCGCCTGCTCGACGCCGCAGCAGCCGGCTGTCACACGATCGTCGCCGAGGTGGGCGAGGGCGAGGAGCTCACCGGCCTGCGCCGCAACCTGCGCGAAGCGGGCTTCGAGCAGGCCTACGCCATCCGTGCCTGGAGGCGCCCGGCCCTGCGCCCGGCCATATCTGCCTGAATGGGAGGCTGAGCCCGGCGGCGGACGCCGCCGGGCTCATATTCACTCGAACCCGCGGCTACGGCTTGCGGCCCTCGACGAAGATCTCGAACTGGTTGGGCTTCGGCTTGCGGGCTTTGCCGCTGCCGGCGAAGGTGTTGGCGAGGCGCATGCCGACCGAGTCGTAGATCTCGGCGAGCTCCTCGGCGGTGTAGAGGCGCTGGCGGAAGGGGATCTCCTCATACTTCTCGAAGACCTCGCCGAAGGGGATCGGCACGGTCGAGCCTTCGATGTAGCGGTCCTCGGCGTTCCAGTGGTGGTCGGAGAGTTCGAGCGTCGACTCGCCGACGATCCACGATTTCTTCGGCAGGTTCCTTTCGGCATGCAGGACGTTGGGCAGTTGCACCAGATGGCCGCCGCCGGGGCGCAGGGCCCGCGCGATCACCTCGAAGGTGCGCCGGTTCTCCTCGTCGGTCTCGAAGTAGCCGACGGCGCCGTCATTGAGGCTGAGCACGAGGTCGAACTCCTCGCTGAGCTCCAGGTCGCGCAGGTCGGCCTGCATGAAGGTGACCTCGAGCCCCGCCTCGGCGGCGCTCTGCTCGGCCATCGCCAGCAGCTCGGGGGAGATGTCGACCCCGACCACCTCGAAGCCGCGCCGGCGCAGCTCCAGCGAGTGGCGCCCGATCCCGCAGGCGAGGTCGAGCACCCGCTCGCCGCCCTCGGGCCGCAGCATCATGATCGCCCGGTCGACTTCGGCCTCGGTCCGATCGGCCCAGGGCATAGCCGCCGTGATCGGCGGGAACCCCGAGCGATACCAGTCGGGCGGGACTTCTACGACGCTCCCCATTGCTGGGGAAGTCTATAGCAATCGGAAGCCGTTGCTCAAGTGACTTCGCGCAGTTTCTGCGCTTCGCCGAGCTGCTGGAGCTTTTTGAGGCTCTGGTTCTCGATCTGGCGGATCCGCTCGCGGGTAACGTTGAAGGTGCGGCCGACCTCGTCCAGCGTGCGCGGGTGCTCGCCGCCGAGGCCGTAGCGGAGTTCGAGCACGCGGCGCTCGCGGTAGGAGAGGTTCTCGAGCGCCTCCTTGAGCGCCTCTTTGGTCAGCAGGTCGGCGGCGCGGTCGAACGGCGACTCGGCCTTCTCGTCGGCGATGAACTGGCCGAACTCCGACTCCTCCTCGTCGCCGACCGGCTTCTCCAGGCTTACCGGGGCCTGGGCGGAGCGCTTGATTGAGTCGACCTCCTCGGGGTCGATCCCGGTGACCTCGGCGATCTCCTCCGGAGTCGGCTCGCGGCCGAGCTCGGTGACCAGCTTGCGCTCGGCGCGGCCGATCTTGTTCAGCTTCTCGACCACGTGGACCGGGATGCGGATCGTGCGCGCCTTGTCGGCCAGGGCGCGGGCGATCGCCTGGCGGATCCACCAGGTCGCGTAGGTGGAGAACTTGAAGCCCTTGCGGTAGTCGAACTTCTCCGCTGCGCGGACCAGGCCCAGCGTGCCCTCCTGGATCAGGTCGAGGAAGGGCAGGCCCTGGTTGCGGTAGTTCTTCGCGATCGAGACGACCAGGCGCAGGTTGGACTCGACCATTTTCTGCTTCGCGTCGAGGTCGCCGCGCTCGATCCGCTTGGCGAGTTCGACCTCCTCCTGGGCGGTCAGCAGGCGGACTTTGCCGATGTCCTTGAGGAACAGCTGCAGGCTGTCCGTCGTCATGTCCGGTTTCAGGTCGATCGCGGCTTTGGCGCGGCGGCGGCCTTTGCGACCGGTGTCGGCGGGCATCGCGTCCGCGGCCGCTTTCTGGGCCGGGTCCATGTCCTCGACGAGCTCGATGCCCTGCTTCTCGATGTGCCCGTAGAGATCCTCGACGTCGGACTCGTCGAGATCGACCTCCGAGACCGCCGAGGCGATGTCACCGAAGGTGAGCACGCCGAGCTGCTGGCCCCTGTGGACCAGCCCTTTTACCTCCTCGAGCTCCTGAAGCTCAGCAACCAGCATCTATTCTGCACCCGTCTTTCTCGTCAAAAAAGCGGACCGGAGAAGTGGTCCGCGAAGTAGGGATATGGCTCCCGAAGTCCCTCGGAGCCTCAAACGTCTGTTCGCATGATAGGTGCTTCAGTTTTTGAAGTCAAGCCCCGGGGGCCCCTGGGCTGGGATTGAGCGGCAGCCTGCAGGCGAGGCCCGATTTAGGGAATGTAATGCACAAATATGCAGCATAAATACGCAATCAATTGCTAGAACTTGCCCCTCATATGTTGAAAGTACGGCGTGCCCTCGCCGCCGAGATGCCTGCACGGGACATCGTCTACCTCTCGCTCGATCTGCTCGAGGACCAACCGCCTTCGGCCCTGGTCGAATCGGTTGCGAGTGAACGCAGCGACCCGCGCACTGTGCAGAGCTACGTCGAGCTTTTGGCCGCCAACTACTTCGCGCTGGTCGTCTACTTCTGGAAGCAGGATTCCGGCGGCGGCGATCTCGCCCGGGGCAAGAAGGCCTACTTCGGCGACCCGCTGCTGAACACGATCGTGGCCCGGCGCGTGGGGCTGCGGCGCGATCGCCATGCCGAGGTGGAGAACGCCGTGGCCCTGGCGCTCTACCGGCGCTATGAGCCGCACGAACGCCGCGCCGAGAATCTGGCGGCGCCCGAGGCGCTGCACGTCTGGGGGACCCGCCGCGGCGGCGAGGTGGACTTCGTCTGCGGCCCGCGGGGGCGGGTCGACGCGGTCGAGGTCGCCGACTGGGCAAGGGTCGACCGGCGCAAGGCGACGGCGCCGGCCCGGGCGCTGCCCGGCCGCCCGTCCCTCGTGGCCAGCCGCGACGAGCTCGAGTTCGGGGCGTCCGCGAACATCGTGCCAGCAGCGCTGCTCCTCTGGGCCCTCTCCGGCGCCGACGTGAGCCCGGCGTGATCGGCGTGATGAGAGATCCCCGTCCATGGCTGCGCGCCTTCTGGCAGCGCGCCTACCGCGAGAACGTCACCGGGCTCTCGGGGATGGTCGCCTACAACCTGATGCTGGCCGTCTTCCCCTTCGCCCTGCTGGTGCTCTTCGTCTTCGGCCAGGTGCTGAAGATCGGTGGGGTGGAGGCGGGCGTGCTCGACGACCTGCAGCGGCTCTTCCCCAACGCCGAGCAGGGCACGCTGACCAACGCGCTCGACCGGATCGAGGAAAACTCGACCACGATCGGGATCGCCGCCTTCCTCGGCTCGCTCTGGATCGGCGCCTCCTTCTGGGGGGCGATGGACACTGCCTTCGGGCGGATCTACCACGTGCCGACCCGCGGCTGGATCGAGCAGAAGCGCTTCTCCTTCACGATGTTGGGCGTGGTGCTGCTGCTGATCGCCGCCAGCATCATCCTGCCGACGATCGAGGCGACGATCATCTCCAGCACCGACCAGCTGCCGCTCGGCCTCTCCAGCATCAAGGCGATCGACACGGCGCTGCTGCTGACGCTCGCGGTGGCGATCGTCTTCGCGATCTGTTGCGTGATCTACTGGGCGGTGCCGAAAGGGCACATGCCCTGGCGCGACGTCTGGCCGGGAGCTGTCTTCGTCACCGTCACCACCGGCGCCGCCAACTGGGCCTTCCCCTTCTACCTCTCCAACGTCTCCAGCCTCTCGCGCTTCGGCTCGACCATGGGCTTCGTCCTGATCGCCCTGCTCTGGTTCTACCTGCTCAGCCTGGCGCTGCTCGCCGGCGCTGTGATCAACTCGCTGAGGCACGAGCTGCACGACACCGGCGAGCTGCCGTACTCAGAGTAGGTTGAACAGAACACCGCATACATGCGTCCGCTAATGCATTAGGTTTCTTGACAAATCTATCCTAGTACCAATAGATTCACCGACGTTCCGCCGGATATTGCGACTGTAGAAGGTGAGTCGATGGACTACGGAGCGGGGAAGGTGCGGCGATGACGGCCGTCGCGGGAGTCTCGGTTGACTGGTACAGGACCAGCTTCGCCGCGGGCACTGGCGCGCTCGACTTCGAGCTCGGCGGCGAGGAGACCGCGCAGCTTGCTCTCCAGATGCTCGAGCTTGACGGCTGGGAGCGCATCCTCGACCTCGCCTGCGCGACCGGGACCCGCACGCTGGAGCTGTGCCGGGCGGGCTTCGACGTGATCGGCATCGACGTCTGCGGCGACCTGCTCGAGGCGGCCGGCGGCGAAGCAGAGCTACAGGACCTGCTGCCGTGGTTCTACGAAGAGGATCCCCGCTGTATGGAGTTCGAGCGCGAGTTCGACGTCGTGCTCAGCCTCGGCGGCGGCGCCTTCGAGCACTTCGACTCCGACGAGGAGAACATGCGCGCCTTCGAGCGCGCCGCCCGTGCCCTGCGCTCGGGCGGGCGCCTGCTGATGCAGACGCCCAACGTCCTGCACGTCGAGGCGCACCTGCCGCCGCGGACCTGGTTCCAGGCGGGCGAGACGATCGATCTGATCGAGCAGCACTGGAACGCGCCGACCCACCGGCTCGACGGCATGAGGCGCACGCTGATCGAGTTCGACAGCCCGCAGGACTGCGAGCCCGTGCCCTTCCAGCGCCGCTTGTATACGGTCGAGGAACTCGCCGGGATATTCGAGCAGGTCGGCCTCCACCTCGCTGACGTCTTCGACGAAAACGGCCGCCCCTGCGCCCCCAGCGACGTCGAGCGCGAGCTCTACGTCGAGGCGCGCCGCTGAGCGCTGCCGTGGCCTCCGTCACTCCGCAACGGCACCGGGGTGAAGCGACCGCGCTCGACTATGCTGGCGTCGATCAGGAAGTTCATAGCAAATCAGCAAAGCCTTGAGGTTCGGCAAAGGAGAGGGAGATGAAAGAGGCGATTCGAGTATCCGGGGTGTGCCTGCTGCTGGCGGGTTTCGTGCTCGCGGGGTGCGGTGGGGGCGACGAGAGCACGCCGGCTGGAAGTGCCGCCGGCAATGGGTCGGGCCAGGAAGCGGGGGGGTCGGGGGGGTCCGTGGACAGCGGCGAGACGCCCGAAATCGAACCGACCTCGGAAACGAAGGCGAAGTACGTGGCGAAAGCCAACGCCATCTGCGAGAAACGGCGCAAGCAGATCCGCGCGCAGCTGACGCGGGTCGTCAAAGCCCTGCCCAAGAACAGCGGGGAAGAGGCGGGTCTCGACAATGTGGTCGAAGACGCGTTCGCGCCGGGGCTGGAAGCCGAGCTCGACGAACTGCTCGAACTGGGCGCGCCGCAAGGCGGCGAGGAGCAGATCGAAGAGATCTTCGCGGCGATCGAAGCCGTGATCGCGGAGATGCGGGAAGACCCGGCGGCCTTCGGTCGCAGTCCGAACAGCTTCAAGGAGTCAGAACGGCTGACCGCCGCCTACGGCATCGACGAATGCGGCAGGGTCCTCTAGCAAGAGAGAGGGCCGGCTCGCGCCGGCCCTCTCCGCGTACTACGGCCTGAAGAAGCGAGCTGCTTCTATTCGCTTGCTTTGACCGCGGGTGCTTCGGCCGACTGGATTTTGCCTTCCAGCACGGCGGTGTTGGTGCCGGCCGGTGCCGGCAATTCGATCAGCGAGTTGACAAGCGGGTCGATGAAGAACGAGAGCCACCCGCCGCAACCGTTGGCGCTCGGCGCCGCGTAGGAGTTGTTCACGAGCGCTCCGCCACTCAGCGTCAGCAGGGTGCCCGCTTCGTTGATTTCAGGCGTTCCCGCGCTGCCGCTGATCGGTTCGTTCGGCGGCGGCGGTGAGGTCGTCCCGCTGGTGAAGTCGATCACGATCGGGTTCGAGTTGGAGCCGATGTAGCAGTTGCTACCCAGGATCGCGTTGCTCAGCTTGATCTTCACCGGCAGCGAGAGAGCGGTTCCTTTTTCGAGCAGGATATTGAGCGTGTCGACTTTGATGTTCGAGGCCGAACCGGCGATTTCAACCGTCGCGGTGACCCCGGTCAAGCCTTCATTGATCTGGTTGTTGAACCAGTTCTGCAGCCAGCCCGGCCACCAGCCCGGCGCTTCGATTCCCAGCAGGCCGCCTGGCACGGGCTGGGGGGTTTTGGACAGGGTTTCGCCATTGGCTGCCGGGACGAAGTTCAATTCGAATCCGGCGAGGCCACCCTGGAGGACGACGTCGTTGACGAGCGGGACGGTTTTCGCCCCGGTCTGGAAGTAACCGGCGCTCGACTCCGAGTAGAGGCAGAGCGCGAGTTCCGGATTGTTGAGCGGGCACTCGTCGAACTGCGCGAATTCGCCCGTCGGGTTGAACGTGCCTGCGGTTGCCTGCGATGCCGGTACGAGCATCGCCGCGACCGCAGCGGCCACGATGAGAAGCCGTTTCATTGACTGGTCCTTTCGTTTGAGGTATTGGGTGCTCGGGTGGCGAAACCCCGCGAATCCAGTCCGCGGCTGCGCAGACGCAAGTCAATGCCCCACACATGCGGGGAGTCTCCTCCCATTTCGTTTGCGCCATCCCAAAGTTCCCAAATAACAAGACATTCGTATCAAAACTGCCTATCTTGTGCAATTGGGAGATCTGATGTGTCTAATGACCGATACGCGCCGCGCCGGCAGTCATGCCCTGTCGGTCTTCACCCGCGGGTTGAGCGCCGGGATCCTGCGAGCGCATGTCGATGGCCCGCTCGGCCGGGCAGAGTTGGAGCAGCGGCTGGGCTGGGCGGCGGAGGCGAGCTTGCGCGCTGCGACCGCCGAGCTCTGCGCGCTGGGGGCCCTCGAGCGGGAAGGGCGGCGGCCGATCGTCACCAGGCTGACACCGGGAGGCCGCGACCTGCTCCGGCTGGCCGACTCGCTGGAACGCTGGCATTCTCGTGCGCCCTTCAAGATCAGCGATCTCGACGATCCCGTCGCGCGCGGAATCATCAGGACGCTCCTCGCCGGTTGGGAATCGACCATCGTTCACTCTCTGGCCGAGCGCCCGCGCCGCCTGTCCGAGTTCAAAGGAGAGACCTCCGGACAGAGTTACTCGGCCTTGAAGCGATGCTTCGCAAGGATGCGCGCCGCCGGCTTGGTCGAATCTCTCGACGACACGGTTCGGAGCCCTGACTACGAAGTGACCGCCAAGCTTCGCCGCGCTGCCGGTCCTTTGAGCATCGCAATCCGCTGGGACCTCGACCATTCGCCAGATACGCAGGTAGGGGATCTCGATCTCGAGGCAATCTTGCTTCTGGCCCTACCGCTCATTCGCCTACCTCGGATATCAGGGAACTGCCTACTCGCGATGGCGAAACCGCAGTCAGCAGGCGACAACACGCAATCACCCGTTGCCGTTCGAATAGTCGTCAAAGACGGACAAATCGTTGACGCCTTGTTCGACGTCGGGGCGACGTCTGACACCTGGGCCGTCGCATCACCCGAAGGCTGGCTCGAAGCGGCGGTCGACGGCAGCCACTCGGCCGTGCGCACGTGCGGGCCGGATGCCCGCCTGGCCAAGGCGGTAGTCGGCGGCATCCATCGAACGCTTTTCCTCTAGAACGCCTGGTCGAACCGCACCGAACACTCTCTGCGAACGCAATTCTGCGGACCTATCGTCCTCTCATAGTCGGCATTTGCAGGGAAAACTGACCGACAGACGCCGAGCACTATAAGTTTCTTGACTTTTATAACCGCGAGCCTAGTCTTGCCATGCAAATGCAATCGGGCGAGCGAACTCGTCCGACTCCCTACATGGAGGTAGCTACAAGATGAACATCAAGAAGACCCTGCTGGCTGCTGCACTGGCGGCGTTCGCCTTTGCGGCGATGCCGGCTCTCGCCTCGGCAGCTAGCGCTGATTTCGAAGGGGAAGAAGCTCCGTTCACTATCTCAGAAGGCACGGAAAAACCCGTTCTCGAAACCG
>Ga0210063_1000012_pt1 | contig 95712 bp, 96 predicted proteins | sample Muzzi_PWA_D1_FD_185529 | JGI IMG/M metagenome (GOLD analysis project Ga0210063, IMG submission 185529) | Wetland microbial communities from San Francisco Bay, California, USA, that impact long-term carbon sequestration - Muzzi_PWA_D1 (SPAdes) | ecosystem: Environmental > Aquatic > Marine >... | reverse complement strand
GCGCCCCCGCCGGTAGGCGTCACAATGCCGGTCCGATGGCAGAGCGAGCACACGCGGTCGCGAGCGGCGACCCGATCGAGGGCTCGGCGGTCTACCCGGCCGGCAGCCGCGTCAACCAGCGGGGCCACCTCGAGGTCGGCGGTTGCGACCTGGTCGAGCTGGCGAGCGAGGTCGGCACCCCCGCCTACGTCTACGCCGAGGACGACCTGCGAGCCCGCGCCCGCGCCTACCGCGAGGCGTTCGAGCGGCGCGGCGCCGAGTTCGAGGTCCTCTTCGCCAGCAAGTCCTTCCCCTGCACCGCCGCCTACCGGCTGTTCGCGGACGAGGGGCTCTCGGTCGACGTCGCCTCCGGCGGCGAGCTGCACATGGCGCTGCGGGCCGGCTTCGACCCGGCGCGCATCCACATGCACGGCAACAACAAGACCGACGAGGAGATCCGGTTCGCTGCCCGGGCCGGGGTCGGTCACCTGATCCTCGACTCCTTCGACGAGATCGAGCGCTGCGAGCGCCTCCTCGACCGCCGCCAGCCGGTGCTGATCCGGGTGACGCCGGGGATCAAGCCCTCCACCCACGACTACATCACGACCGGCCAGCTCGACTCGAAGTTCGGGTTCGGGATAGAGGACGGCCTGGCGGCGCGGGCGATCGAGCGGGTGCTCGCCTCCGAGCAGCTCGACCTGGTTGGGCTGCACGCCCACATCGGGTCCCAGATCTTCGAGCTCGAGCCCTACGCGCTGGCGATCCGGGCGCTCGGCGAGCTGGCCGGCGACTGGTGCCGGCTGGTCAACGTCGGCGGCGGCCTCGGGGTCGCCTACGGGGCCGAGGACGAGCCGCCCTCGATCGACGAGTACGTCGAGGTCAAGGTCCGCGGCGTCGCCGAGGTGTTCGGCGACGGGGTGCGGATCCTGGTCGAGCCGGGCCGCTCGCTGGTCGCCAACGCCGGTGTCACCGCCTACCGGGTCGGGACCGTGAAGGAGGTGCCGGGCATCCGCACCTACGTCGCGGTCGACGGCGGCATGTCGGACAACATGCGGCCGATGCTCTACGGCTCGCGCTACGAGGCGGTTGTCGCCGACCGCGCCGCCGCCGCCCCCGACACCCTGGTCACCGTAGCCGGGATGCACTGCGAGTCGGGCGACGTGCTGATCCGCGACGTGATGCTGGCCGAGCCGGCGGTGGGCGACGTCCTGGTCACGCCGGCGACCGGCGCATACAGTCACGCGATGGCCAGCAACTACAACGGCGTGCCGCGGCCACCGGTCGTCTTCTGCCGCGACGGCGAGGCGCGGGTCGTGGTGCGGCGCGAGACCTACGACGACCTGACCGCGCGCGACGCCTGATGGCTGCCGAGGGCTCCAAACCGGTCCGGATCGGGCTGCTCGGGCACGGCACGGTCGGTGGCGCCTTCGCCGAGCTGGTCGAGGCGCGGGCCGACGCGGTCGAGGCGGCGACCGGTCGCCGGCCGGAGATCTCCGGGGTGCTGACCCGCTCGGAGGGCGACTTCGGCGAGATCCTCGAGCGCTCCGACCTGATCGTCGAGCTGATCGGCGGCACCGACCCGGCCCGCCAGTACGCGATCGACGCGATCCGGGCGGGACGGCCGCTGGTCACCGCCAACAAGCAGCTGCTCGCCCAGCACGGCGACGAGCTGTTCGGGGTGGCGCGCGAGGCCGGGGTGCAGCTCCGGTTCGAGGCGGCGATCGCCGGCGTGATTCCGATCGTCCGTGCGATCCAGGAGAGCTTCGGCGTCACCGAGATCTCGAAGGTGTTCGGGATCGTCAACGGCACCACCAACTTCATCCTCTCCGAGATGGCGGCGACCGGCGCCGCCTACGGCGAGGCGCTGGAACGGGCGCAGGGGCTGGGCTACGCCGAGGCCGACCCGGGCGACGACGTCAACGGCGCCGACGCGGCGGCGAAGATGGCGATCCTCGCCCGCCTCGCCTTCCACACCCCGGTCAGCCTCGACCAGGTCCCCTACGAGGGGATCGAGTCGATCCAGCCCGACGACATCTCCTACGCGAAGGAACTCGGTCTCTCGCTGAAGCTGCTCGGGGTCGCCGAACGCCGCGACGGCGGCGTCAGCGTCCGCGTCTTCCCCTGTTTCCTGTACCCGGGCCACCCGCTGGCGCCGATCGCCGGGCCGTTCAACGCGGTGATGGTCGAGGCGCCGGAGATCACCGAGGTGACGATGTCGGGGCCGGGGGCAGGTGGCCTGCAGACGGCCTCGGCGGTGCTCGGCGACGTCGTCTCGATCATCGCCGGCGAGGTGCCGGTGCACGAGACCCGCGAGCGGCTGCCGATGGTCGCCGACGTCTCCTCGTCCTTCTACCTCTATCTCGAGGTCGCCGACCGGCCGGGCGTGCTGGCCGCGGTGGCGACGATCCTCGGCGACCACGGCATCTCGGTGAAGAGCGTCGTGCAGCGCGGGATCGGCGACGACGCGCGGCTGGTGATGGTCGTCCACGAGTGCATGGAGTCGTCCTTCGCAGCCGCGGTCGAGGCGCTTGCGTCGCACGAGGACATGCGCGAGGCGCCGCGCGCGATCCGGGTCATCGAGGAGCAGTTTTGACGCCTGGGGCCTGAGGTGTCGGCGCCGCTGATCGACCGCTACCGGGACCGCCTCTCGCTGGAGCCGGGAGACCCGGTCGTGACGCTGAACGAGGGCTCGACCCCGCTGATCGAGGCGACCCGACTCTCGGAGCGGCTCGGGGTCCGCGCCTACCTCAAGTTCGAGGGCGCCAACCCGACCGGTTCGTTCAAGGACCGTGGGATGACGGTCGCGGTCTCGCGCGCCAAGGGGCGCGGGGCGGAGGCGATCATCTGCGCCTCGACCGGCAACACCGCGGCCAGCACCGCCGCCTACGCCGCCCGGGCCGGTCTGCGCGGCGCGGTGATCGTCCCCGAGGGCAAGATCGCGATCGGCAAGCTGGCCCAGGCGCTGATGCACGGCGCCCGGGTGATCGCCCTGCAGGGCAACTTCGACGACGCGCTGCGGATCGTCCGCGACCTCGCCGGCAAGCACCCGATCGAGCTCGTCAACTCGGTCAACCCGCACCGGATCGAAGGCCAGAAGACGGCCGCCTTCGAGGTGGTCGAGGAGCTGGGGGCGGCGCCCGGGGCGCTGGCGATCCCGGTCGGCAACGCCGGCAACGTCACCGCCTACTGGCGCGGCTTCCAGGAGGTGGGCGCCGCGCCGGTCGTCTACGGGTTCCAGGCCGAGGGGGCGGCGCCGTTGGTCTCCGGCCACCCGGTGGAGAACCCCGAGACGGTCGCCTCGGCGATCCGGATCGGCAACCCCGCCCGGTGGGAGGAGGCGATGGCCGCCTTCACCGCCTCGCGCGGCCGCGTCGCCGCGGTCTCCGACGAGGAGATTCTCGACGCCTACCGCTGGCTCGCCGCCACCGAGGGTGTCTTCTGCGAGCCCGCCTCGGCCGCCTCGGTGGCCGGCCTGCTGGCCCACGGGCTGCCGGTGGTCGAGGGCTCCGAGCCGCCCGAGTCGGTGGTCTGCGTGCTCACCGGCCACGGCCTCAAGGACCCCGACACGGCGCTCGGCAAGGCGCCGGCGGTGGTCAACTGCGACAACGACCTCTCGGCGGTCGAGCGGGCGGTGTTCGATTGACCGCCCGCCGCCGCCTGGTCCGCGTGCCCGCCTCCTCGGCCAACCTCGGGCCGGGTTACGACGCCCTCGCCGCGGCGGTCTCGCTGCAGCTCGAGCTGGAGGTCGAAGAGGGCGGCGAGTACAGCTTCGACCCCGGCGGGCTCGACGTCCCGACCGGGCGCGAGAACCTGATCGTGCGCGCCTTCGAGTCCCTGCACTCCGCCGACGGCCTCGCCTTCCGGCTGCGCAGCGAGATCCCGCTGGCCCGCGGCCTCGGCTCCAGCGCCGCGGCGATCGTCGCCGGCCTCTTCGCCGCCGACCATCTCTTCGAGCTCGCCCTCTCGCGCGAGGAGATGCTGGCCCGGGCCACCGAGTTGGAGGGCCACCCGGACAACGTGGCGGCGGCGATCTACGGCGGCTTCGTGGTCTGCGGCGAGGAGGCCGGCAGCCCGGTCGCAGCCCGCTTCGACCCGCCCGAGGGGCTCGAGGGCATTGTCGCGATCCCGCCGGAGGAGGTCTCGACCGAGCGGGCGCGGGCGGCGATCCCGGCCGAGCTGCCGCTGGCCGACGCGGTCGCCAACGTCTCCGCCGCCTCGACCCTGGTCCTCGGGCTGACCAGCGGCGACCTCGACCTGGTCGCACGCGGCCTGCGCGACAGCCTCCACCAGCCGCGCCGCCGCGACCTCTACCCGCGCTCGATGGACCTGGTCGACGCGGCGCCCGATCTCGGCGCCCTCGGCGCGACGATCTCCGGCGCCGGCCCCACCGTCCTGGTCTGGACCACCTGGCAGGAGGCCGGCAACGTCGCCGCCGCCCTCAAGCAGCGCTGCGATGGCTGGGCAGAGGTCCGCCGCCTCCCCTTCACCCCCCTCGGCGCCGACGTCCCCGAGCTCTGAGGGAGCGCCGGATCTGTCGCGCTAGGCTGGCTGGCATGTCAGGCAACTTCACGATCAAGCACCGCGACGAGTTCGAGACGATGGAGGGGTCGGGGGAGGCGACCTGGCGCCTCGCGCGCAAGGCGCTCGGCACCTCGGCCTTCGGCTACAACCTGGTCGAGATCGGTCCCGGCGGCCAGATCCCCGAGCACGACGAGGCCCAGAGCGGCCAGGTCGAGCTCTACGTCATCCTCGAGGGCGAGGCGGTGATGCGGATCGAAGGCGAGGAGCACCCCGCCCCGGCCGGCACCTTCGCCTCGGTCGAGCCAGCCGCCACCCGCACCATCCTCAACCGCTCCCAGGCCCCCGTCACCGCCCTCCTGGTCGGCGTCGACCCGAGCGGCGGCTATGAGCCGATGTCATGGGCCTAACTCGCTGAATTGCCGTTTTTTCCCGCATAGCGGGCCAAACCGGCAACTCGGAGGGAGGGGGGACGGAACCTGGCGGCCGATCCGGCCGTTCGCCCTATAATTCCCCGACTCGCAAACCCGTCGCGCGCCCGCTCGGAGAAGGCGTGGAACCCGGGAGGTAACGATGTCGCAGCCCCAGTCAGGACCTGACGCGACCGTCAAGCGCTACTCGCCGGAGCGTCCATACAAGCCGCTCGTCTCGCCGCCCAGCGTCGAAGACCGGGATGCGTGCGCGATCTACGCCTCGGTGCGCAAGGACGCGACTCCGAGCCACGAGCCGATCGAGCTGGCGATCCCCGCCCTGCAGAAGATGCTCCACCGCGCCGGCAACGTCGACGGGGAGGGCGACGGCTGCGGCCTGCTGCTCGACATCCCGCGGCGGATCTGGGCCGAGGAGATCCGCACCGGCGGCCACGACCCTTCGCTTTCCCTTGACGACGCCTTCGCCGTCGCCCACATCTTCATCGAGCGCTCCCGGGACCGCGAGAAGATCCAGCACGACGCGCGCGAGCTGCTCAACCAGGGCGGCTTCCGGATCCTCGCCGAGCGGGTCGGCATGGTCGACTCGCCGGCGCTCGGCCCGACCGCCCGCGAGGAGGAGCCGATCTTCTGGCAGATCGGCGGCCTCGTCCCCGACGCCTCCCGCCGCGACCCGCTGCTGTTCGAACTGCTGACCGACCTCGAGCGCCAGCTCGGCGTCCACGTCCCCTCCTTCTCGGCCACCACCTGCGTCTACAAGGTGATGGGCGCGCCCAAGGTGCTCGGCGAGTACTACCCGGATCTGCGCGACGAGCGCTACGAGACGATCGGGTGCTTCGGCCACAACCGCTACTCGACCAACACCTGGCCCTCGTTCAAGCGGGTGCAGCCGTTCACGATGCTCGGCCACAACGGCGAGATCAACACGATCGAGCAGCTGCGCCAGGAGGCGCGGATGCTGGCCGTCCCGGTCCAGCCCGGCTCCTCGGACTCGCAGGACCTCAACCTGACGATCGACACCCTGGTCCGCCGCGAGGGCCTCAGCCTGGCCGAGGCGATGGAGCTGATCGTGCCGCCGATCGTCGAGGAGATCCGGCAGCTGCCGGAGGACCTGCACCGCTTCTACATGTACCTGCACCAGGCGATGGGCCCGTTCGCCCAGGGGCCGGTGGCGCTGATCGCCCGCCACGCCGACGAGTGCGTCTTCTCGGCCGACGCGATGGGCCTGCGGCCGCTCTGGCAGGTCGAGACCGAGGACGACTTCGTCTTCAGCTCCGAGCCGGGCGTGGTCCCGGTCTCGCGGATGGCCGCCGAGCCGAAGCCGCTCGCCCCCGGCGAGAAGGCGCTGGTTCTGATCGACCGCGACCGCCGCCGCTCCACCCTGCACCCGCACGACGAGATGCTGCGGATCGTCCGCGACAGCTGGCTGGCCCGCAACGGGGCCGAGGGGGCCGGCCCCTACGACCGCGCCCTGGAGACCGGCGGCCCGCTCGAGGGCCAGGACGTCCCGGGCTACTCCGACGCCGGCCCCGAGGAGCCGGTCAAGGTCGCCGACCGCGTCCTCGCCGGGTTCGGCTGGCAGCGCGACGACGTCAAACTGGTCCAGCAGATGGCCTCCAACGGGGCCGAGCCGATCGGCTCGCTGGGCTACGACGGGCCGCTGGCGGCGCTCTCCCCGGAGCGCCAGAACCTCGCCGACTACTTCAAGGAGACGGTCGCCGTCGTCACCAACCCGGCGATCGACCGCGAGCGCGAGGTCGAGCACTTCGCGACCCGCGCCCTGTTCGGCCGCCGCCCCTCGCTCGACAACGCCGGCGAAGACACCGGCACGGTCGAAACCGCCTTCCCGGTGATCCTGGGCGGCCACCACGGCCTGGCGCCGCTCTCCGACAAGACCTACCGCGAGATCGCCCGCCAGCACCGCACCTACCTGCTCGAGGACCTCTGGGAGGAGTTCCGCGGCCGCGCCGCCGCGGTCGACATCTCGCTGCTGGAGTCCGAGACGACCGCCGGCGCGATCGAGCGGATCCGCCAGGAGGCTGTGAAAAAGGTCCGCGACGGGGCCGAGCTGGTGATCCTCACCGACCGCACCGTCTACGACGGCGAGCGCCGTTACCTCGACCCGCACCTGGCGACCTCGGCGGTCGACCAGGCGCTGAAGCAGTTCCGGGTCGCCCCCGGCGAGGTCAACCTGCGGCGCCGCTGCGGGATCGTGCTGCGCTCGGCGGCGCTGCGCAACGTCCACGACGTGATGCTGGCGCTCGGGCTGGGCGCCAACGGCGTCTGCCCGTACGTGATGATCGAGGTGATCTGCGTCGAGGAGTACCAGAAGGACGTCGCCAACCTCTGCGCTGCGCTGACCAAGGGGATCGAGAAAGTGATCTCGACGATCGGGATCCACGAGGTGCGCGGCTACGCGCGCCAGTTCTCCTCGATCGGGGTGAAGCCGGAGCTGGCGGAGATCTTCCAGACCGAGGCGTTCGCGGCCTCGGCGGCGGCCGGGACCGGGTTCGCCGAGCTCGACGAGGACACCAACGGCCGCGCCAAGGTGCTGGCCGGCGACGACGAGGCGGCGAAACCGGCGAAGACGTTCCGCTTCTACCCGAAGGTCTACAAGGCGGCGATCGCGACCGCCAACGGCAACGGCGAGTACGGCGAGTACTCGGAGAAAGTCCGCGACCTCGAGCAGCAGAACCCGATCTCGATGCGCCACATCATGGCCCTGAAGGGCGACCGTCCGCCGGTCGACCCGGCCGGGGTGGACGCCGGGGTCGGCCACCACGACTACCCGATCGTGATCTCCTCGATGAGCTTCGGGTCGCAGTCCGAACCGGCCTTCCGCGCCTACGCGGAGGCGGCGAAAGCGACCAACATCCTCTGCATGAACGGCGAGGGTGGGGAGATCCGCGACATGTACGGCCAGTACCGCAACTGGCGCGGCCAGCAGGTCGCCTCGGGCCGCTTCGGCGTCTCGGCGGAGATGCTCAACTCCTCCTACGTCGCCGAGATCAAGATCGGCCAGGGCGCCAAGCCCGGCGAGGGTGGCCACCTGCCCGGCAAGAAGGTCTCGGCCAAGGTTGCCGCCGCCCGTAACGCGGCGCCGGGCACCGACCTGATCTCGCCCTCCAACAACCACGACCTCTACTCGATCGAGGACCTCGCCGAGCTGATCGACGAGCTGAAGACGGTCAACCCGGACGTGCGGGTCTCGGTCAAGGTCCCGGTGGTGCCGAACATCGGCACGATCGGGCTGGGGATCGCCAAGGCCGGCGCCGACATCATCACCCTCTCCGGCTTCGAGGGGGGGACCGGCGCCGCCCGCCAGCACGCCCTGCGCCACGTCGGGCTGCCCTCCGACATCGGCACCCGCGCCGTGCACCGGGCGCTGATGGAGGCCGGGCTGCGCAACCGGGTCGAGATCTGGGCCGACGGCGGCTACCGGACCGGCCACGACATCGTCAAGCTGCACTGCCTCGGCGCCAACCGGATCGGGTTCGGCACCCTGGCGATGGTCAGCCTCGGCTGCACGATCTGCCGCGGCTGCCAGCTCGACACCTGCCACGTCGGGATCGCCACCCAGATCGAGACCACCGAGGAGGCCCAGGAGCACGGGCTCAAGAAGTTCACTCCGCAGGAGGTCGAACGGTCGGCCGAGAGCTGCGCCCGCTTCTTCGCCGCGATGGGCGAGGAGGTGAAGGAGGTCGTCGCCTCGCTCGGCTACGAGCGCGCCCAGGACCTGGTCGGCCGCTACGACCTGCTGGAGCAGGTCGCCGCCACCGACCGGATCGATCTGGCGCCGCTGATCACGCCGCTGGAGGAGTTCCTCGACCTCGAGCCGCTCGACCTGCCGGTCGCCGCCGAGGCCGAGGCGCGGGCCGAGGCCGGCCTCGTCGTCGCCCGGCCGATCCGGATGGAGGAGAAGCAGGCATCCACGCAGATCGCCGCGCTGGCGCCGGAAGTCTGCTCCGGCGGCGGTGGCACGGTGCGCAGCCGCTTCCCGCGCGCCACCGACGCCAACGACCGGGTGCTCGGCACCGAGCTGGCCGGGGCGATCGCCCGCTCGCGGATCTTCGACGACGGTCCCGAGCCCAGCGACGACATCCTCGCCAGCCTCGAGTTCGACGGCGGCTCGGTCGCCGGCCAGGGACTCGGCGCCTTCAACTCCTACGGGGTCTCGATCCGGGTCGAGGGCGGCGCCCAGGACGGGGTCGGCAAGACGATGCTGGGCGGGAAGATCGCCGTCCTCAAGGGCAAGGGCGTCAAGGGCCGGCGGCTCAACGGCTCGGTCGGCAAGTCCTTCGCCTACGGCGCCCAGCGCGGCCAGCTGTTCGTCCAGGGCTCGGCCGACTCGCGCTTCTGCATCCGCCTCTCCGGCGCCGACGTGGTGCTTGCCGGCGAGCCCGAGGGCGAGATCGACGACAGCCGGGGCTGCGTCGTCGACCGCGCCAACGCCAAGGGGTTCGCCTTCGAGTACATGACCTCGGGCCGGGCGCTGGTGCTCGGCGACCTCGGCCCCTGGGCCTGCGCCGGGATGACCGGCGGCCGCGTCTACGTGCGGATCAACGCCTTCGGGATCGACCGCGCCGCGATCGAGCGGCGGCTCGGCGAGGGCGCCAAAGTCGAGCTCAAGGACCTCGACGCCGAGGGCCTGATCGACATCGACGAGCTGCTCAGCGCCTATGCCGAGGAGCTGCGGGCGACCGACCAGGACGCCGAGGCGACGCGGGTAAGGGGCCTGGCCGACGACGCCACCTCCAACTTCATGATGGTCGTCCCGCACAAGGTGCAGGCCGACCCCAGCGTCTCCACCGAGTAGGCATCCACCGCGAGTCCGCGAAAACCCCGACTATTTCGGGGTTTTCGCGGACTCGGCGACTCAGGCCTTGCCCTCCAGGCGGTCGGCGATCGTGCGGACCTCCTGGAGCAGGCCGTCGAGCATCCGCTCGGTGTCGGAGTGGATCCGGTATTCGGCCAGCTTGCGCTCGTCGTCGAGCTGGTCGAGCCGCTTCTCGAGGCCCCTGGTGCGGTCGTCGATCCGCTCGATCGACCGCTTCAGCTTCTTCTCGCTGCGGCGCACCCGCTTCTTGACGTACAGCCGTGTGTCCTCGCGCAGGTCGTTGAGCTCGCGGCGGATGTCGTCGTTGAGCGGCGCGTTCTGCTCGGTGAGCATCTCTTCCACCCCGCGGCGCACCCGCTCGATCTCCTCCTGCAGCTGGGCGCGGGCGCGGTCGGCGGCAGCCGAGATCGCCGGCGCCTCGCCGCCGGGCTGGCGCGGGTCGACCGGGTCGGGCGCAGCGTTCACCAGGGCAATCCTAGGGACGCCGGTGGCCGGAATCGCGGCGTTCGAGGTTGGCCCGGTGCTCCAGTCGCCGACATCCGTCCACAAATACCGACAAAAAAGACCGATTGTTTACACAACGGTCTCATCATGTGATTGCATCGCCGCACACCCCACGACGGCGAGCAAGGAGGCCAGGCATGCACGCCATCTCGAAGAGCCTGTGGTTGATGGCGGCGATCGTCGCTGCCGCGTTCGCGGCCTGCCCGGGCCCGAAGAACTCGCCTTCGGCTATGACGAAAACAACCGCCTCACCACCGCTGGGGAAGAAGGCTTCAAATACGACGCGGCGGACAACCTGACCGAAGGCCTCGGCTCGACGAATGCCTATGACGCCGCCAGCCAGCTGGAAACCGGCACGGGGGTCTCCTGCACCTTCGACGAACTGGGCGAGCGGACGAAAGCGACCCCGGAAGCTGGGCCCACCACCGAATACGGCAATGACCAGGCAGGCGTGCTGACCTCGGTCGAACGGTCCGAAGAAGGCGAAGTGCCGGCGGTCTCGGAGAGCTTCGCCTACGACGCGGCGGGACTGCTGGCGTCAAGGACGAGCGGCGAAACCACCCGCCACCTGACCTGGGACGTGGGCGGTGACCTGCCGCTGTTGCTGAGCGACGAAGAGAACAGCTACAGCTACGGTCCGGGCGGCCTGCCGGTTGTGCAGATCTCCGCAGGCGAAGGGGAAGCGCCGACCTACCTGCACCACGATCAGCTCGGCAGCACCCGCCTTCTGACCGACGCGGAAGGCGAAGCCAGCGCAAGCATCAGCTATGGGCCCTACGGCGAGGTCGAAGGCAGCACCGGCGCGGCGACCACGCCGCTCGGCTTCGCCGGTCAGTACACGGATGCCCAGATCGGCCTGCAGTACCTGCGGGCGCGCTGGTACGACCCCGCAACCGGGCAGTTCCTGACGAGGGACCCGATCGAGGCGATCACCGGCGAACCCTATGTCTATGCCTCCGACAACCCGCTGAACGAAGTAGATCCAAGTGGGTTGTCCGCAGTCGCGGTCCCGGCGGGAATTGCATGTGCCGCAGGGCCACTGGCTGCCCTGGCGTGCGCTGGGGCCAGCGCCGCTGCATGCCTGCTCGTCACGGGCTGCCGCGAAGCCGTGGCTGATGCCGCAAGCGAAATCTGGAACGGGCTCAGCGAGGATGGGTCGAGCCCAAGCTCACTCGAACGACGTCGATTGAAGACTGGCCAGTGCAGTGTGGGGGATACCGGGTGGAGGTACAGCGACGCAAACAAGTAGACAGATGAGGAACTCTCAAAGAGAGTGACCAGAGAAGGTGGTGAGCTCTTAGGTAGAAAGCATTCGAAAGCTGGAGAAGAACGGTGGAAAGAGTGGTGGGGCAAATTGACGAAGCGGGAGCGGAAACTGTATAAAGGTAACAAGGTCAGCGGTCGAGCTAGTCGGTAAAATCACTCGACATGCGCTCCCGGTGGAAGAAACGTACGCAGTTGTTCATAGTTCATGCACTCAATCGTCTATGCACCCTGGTCGATGATGTCGCCTATCGTCCTGCAGTTGTCAAACTCACTTTGCGATTGCCCAAATGGTGGATGTGCAATTTCGCCCGCCTCTCGATGAGGCTTGACGACCACTGGCATCTCGGGTATTGGGAGTCGGGAATGGGTGGCCCTGTACCGAATGGACCATGTGAGGCCTGCGGGAGGAGAGCCGCCTGGCTGACGGTCGGCGGTCTTGAGGACGACGAGGGGCCGAGCCCGGATTCCGACTATTTGGAGCTTCATCCTGCACACGTCTGTGGTTGGTGCTTCCTGGCGCCGTTCCCGCGAATCGAAAATCGAGATGAGTACGACCGGAGACTGGCCGGGGCGGGCGAGCGCAGCATTGAGTGGCGCTGGCGTTGGAGTCCATACGTAGAGCCCTCCTCAGTGGGCTGCGCTCCACACCGCCGCAGCTAGGTGTGACGTCGCGACTCGGTCAACGAGGAGCATTGGCACTACCTTGTCTCAGTTGCCCGACTGGTCGGTAAGTCTCTGTAGGGATGGTGGCACTGCCAGCTTGCTCGTCTTGGCCTTGGCCGGCGCTCGGTTGGCTCAGACCCGCAGCACGTGCAGGGTGAAGCGGCCGACCGTCAGCTCGTCGCCGTCGCGTAGGGCGCACCACTCGGTCGGCTCGCCGTTGACGAAGACGCCGTTGAGGCTGCGGTCGTCGAGGACGCGCAGCTCCTTGCCCGGCTCGGCGACGATCAGGGCGTGGCGCCGGGAGACGCTGGGATCCTCGATCCGCAGGTCGGCGTTGGCGCTGCGGCCGATCTTGGTCCAGCCGCGTTCGATCGCGAAGGTCTCGACCTCACCGCCGTCGCGGAGCAGCGCCAGGTGATAGCCGCGGCCGGTTGCCTGCTCGCGCGCCCGGTCGAGCCAGGCCGGCGGCCCGGCGTCGACCGGGATCGTGAATTCGGTCGTCGACCCGCTGTGGTCCTGGCGCGGCGCGAAGATCGAGTCGCGGCGAAACCGGCCGGCCCCACAGCGGGGACAGTCCGGCAGCGCGTCGGTCTCGCGGAGCGAGAGTTGTGAACCGCATTTGACACAAAAGTAAGTGCCCTCGCCCGGCATCAGCCCGGCAACTACCGAGCTGTCGAACGGACTGGAGCTAACGCTGTCGAAGATGGTGGCTCCCTTCGTGCTTCCCGTCACGATGGTAGCGCCCCGGGGGTGCCGGCGCCACCATTCATTTGGAGGATTGGACATCGTCCGGTCCCCGGCCTCTAGAATCGCGCCCCGATGGGTCCGGTCAGCGCCGAAGTCGAGATCGACGTCCCGCGCGAGCGGGCCTTCGAGGCGATCGCCGATCTCTCGCAGCGGCCGCGCTTCACCGACCATTTCCTGAGCGGCTTCCACCTCACCCGGATCGACCCGGTCGGGATCGGTGCGGGGGCGAGGTTCCGGGCCGAGGCGCCGCTGCGCTCGGTCTGGATGGACACCGCGATCGTCGATCTCGACGAGCCGCACCGGATCGTCGAGCGCGGCAGCGGTGGCCGCGTCAACCGGATCCCGACCCACACCGCCTGGGAGCTGACCGCCTCCCCCGGCGGGCTGACCGCGGTCCGGGTCGTCTTCTGGACCGAGCCCGCCAACCCGCTCGACCGCGCCGCCGAGCTGCTCTCCGCCGGCTCGATCTGGCAGCGGCGCGGCTGGCAGCGGGCCCTGCACAGGCTCCGCGACCTGCTCGAGTCGGAGCGGACCGACGGCAAGCGGGCCGGGGTCGCCGGCGGCAACCGAGCTCTGACCGGGGTCCCCTGAGCCCTTCGCGACCGGCTCTGACCGGCTCTAATAGACTCCCGCCGCCGATGCACTTGAACCGTCGTCTCGCCCTGCCGCTCCTCGCCGCCCTGGCCCTTGTCGCGCTTGCCCTGGGGGTCACCGCCTGCGGCTACGAGAGCCACGAGACCGAGGTCGCCGAGGGCGAGCCGGTGGAGCTCGGCGAGCTGCAGTTCAACGTCACCTTCTCGCGTTTCCTCAACCCGAACGACAACGAGGACTCCGCCTACCTGGTCGGCCAGCCGCCGCCCCCCAGAGGCGCCAGCTACTTCGGCGTCTTCTTTGAAGTCCAGAACGAGAGCAGCGAGCCGCACTCGCTGCCGGACGAGGTCCACATCACCGACGCCGACGGTCGGGAGTACGAGCCGACCGAGAGCGAGAGCCTCTACGCCCTCGAGCTCGGCGGCGAAGTCGAAGCCGAAGAACAGGTCCCGGTGCTCGACTCGACCGCGCAGCTGGGCGCGATCGAGGGCTCCCTGGTCCTCTTCCTGCTGCCCGACGAGGTCTCCGATGCGCGGCCCCTGATCCTCCTCATCCCCGGTCCGGAGGATGAGGAGGCAGAGGTCACCCTCGACCTCTAGCCGCGGCTGCGGCACCCACCTTCATCGCGTGGTTCCTTTTTCGCGCTATACGTGAATAACGAACCGCGCGATGACCTAGAGGCCGGCGGAGAGGATCTGGGCGGCTGCCGGGGCGGCGACTTCGCCGCCCGCCGCTTCGGCTTCGATCAGCAGCACCCCGACCGCCAGCCGTGGCTTCTGGGCCGGGGCGAAGGCGATGAACCAGGCGTCCTTGACCTGGACCGGGTTGTCCTCTTCCTCCTGGCCCGGTTTCGGCCGCAGCTCGGCGGTCCCGGTCTTGCCCGCGACCTGGGCCTCGGCGATCGCCCCCAGGCCGCCGGTGCCTTCGACCACGACGCCGGTCATCAGCTCGGTCAGCTGGCCGGCGATCTTCCTCGACATCACCCGCACCGGCCCGGCCTCGGGCCGCAGCTCCCGGTTGAGGACCAGGGAGGTCGGCTCGCGGACGCCGCCGTTGGCGACCGTCTGGGCGACGCTTGCCATCTGCAGTGCCGTCGCGTGCACTTCCCCCTGCCCGATCGCCGAGACCCCGAGCTCGATCTCGGTCCCGATCTCGGTCGGGATGGTCGATTCGGGCGGGCTGATCGCCTCCACGATCTCCGGCGCGTAGAGGGTCGGGGGAGAGTTGAAGCCGAACCGCTCGGCGGTCGCGACCAGGGTCCGGTTGCCGACCTGCGGCCCGAGCGGCGCGAAGACCGCGTTGCAGGACTCGGCGAAGGCGTGGCGGAAGGTGCCGCCGCAGACCTCGCCGTTGGCGTTGTTGAGGAAGCGGCCGCCGACGTTGATCCCGTCGCTGAACTCGAACTCGTCGTCGAGCGAGAGGATGCCCTTCTGCAGCGCCGCCGCGGTGGTCACGACCTTGAAGGTCGAGCCGGGCGGTTGGGGGGCCGAGAAGGCCTGGCCGGCGAGGCCGCGGATGTCGCCGCTGCGGCTGTCGAGGAGGGCGATCCCGCCGACCCGGCCGGCCAGCGCCGCGACCGCCGCTTCCTGCAGCCCGACGTCGATCGTGGTGCGCACCGGCGCCCCTTCCTCCGCTTCGGCCTGGGCCAGCACCCGCAGCGAGCCGGCGCTCTCGCCGGCGGCCAGCAGCGAGCCGCCGGGCTTGCCGGCGAGGCGCGCGTTGAAGGCGCGCTCCAGCCCGCTGACGCCGACCGGCGTGCCGGGGTCGATCCCGCGCCGCTCCAGCGCCGCCCGCTCCTCCTCCGGCGCCTCGCCGACCTCCCCGGTCACGTTCAGCGCCGCGTTGCCGAGCGGGTGCTGGCGGCTGTCCGCCGGGCCCTCGGCCAGCGGCGTCCCGTCGCGGGCGAGGATCGAGGCCCGTGGCGGCAGCTTGATCTGGGCACGCAGCCGCTCCCCCTCGCCCAGGCCGGGGAAGACGAGGCTGCTGTCCCAGGCGATCCGGTCGCCGGCGAAGCGCAGCACCAGCTCCTCTTCCAGCGAGCCGAAGGCGCGGGTGACGACCCCGAACGGGACCGGGACCGTGGTCTCGCCTTCGATCTCGACCGCTTCGCGTGGCGCTCCGGGGGAGAGCGAGCGCAGGGTCGCGGTCGCCGCCGCCCGCCGGTAGGCCCGCCGGAACTCCTTCGGGGTCAGCGCCTGGCGCGAGTCCTCGCTCAGCTCCTCGTACATCGCCGCGAAGTCGCCGGCCGCCCAGCTCTCGGCGAACCGGGCCGCGGTGTCGCGTTGGGGCGAGCCTGGAGCGCCGACCGCGGCGCCGACCACGAACGCGACCACCGCCACGACGGCGAGGGGGAGGGTGCGGGTGACGAGGCGACGGCGCCGCTCCACCTCGGGCGAAAACCGGCTCACCGGCGAAAAGGTAGTGAAGCGTTCCCCTTCGTGCTTCCATTCACCGATGACCGTCTTGGATTGGTCGATAGTCGCCTTCACTCTGGCCCTCGGGTTGTGGGGGTACCGGCAGGGCCTGATCGTCGGCGCGCTGACCCTCGCCGGGTTCGCGGCGGGCGCCTTCGCCGGCAGCCGGATCGGCCCGCTGTTCCTCTCCGATGGCTCGCAGTCCGCCTACGCGCCGCTCTGCGCGGCGCTGGGCGCGCTGATCCTCGGCGCCCTGGCGGCGGTGGCGCTGGAGAGCTTCGCGCTGCGGATGCGGGAGCGGCTGGTCCGTCACCGCACCCTGCACCTCGCCGATGGAGCCGGCGGCGCCGCCCTGGTCGCCTCGGTCGCGCTGGGGCTCGCCTGGGTGCTGGGCGCCGTCGCCCTGCACGCGCCGGCCACCGAGCAGCTGCGCGGCGACGTCCAGGACTCGGTGATCCTGCGCAACCTGAACCGGGTCCTGCCGCCTTCCGGCCCGGTGCTGAACGCGCTCGACCGGGTCGACCCGGCGCCCTCGATCGTCGGCCCGGCGACGCCCACGGCGCCGCCCGACGAGGCGATCGCCACCGATCCCGACGTGCTTGCTGCGGCCGGCTCGGTGGTGCGGGTGCTGAGCACGGCATGCGGGCTCGGGATCGAGGGCTCCGGCTGGGCCGCCGCGCCCGGCCTCGTCGTCACCAACGCCCACGTCGTCGCCGGCGCCGAGGACACCACCGTCACCACCGCCGGCGGGGTGGAGCTGGAGGCGACGCCGGTCCACTACGCGCCGCGGGACGACCTGGCGCTGCTGCGGGTCGGCGCCGAGCTGCCGCCGCTGCCGCTCTCGACCGGGGGCGAGGAGGGGGTCGACGCCGCGGTGCTCGGCTACCCGGAGAACGGCCCCTACTCGGTCGCGCCGGCCCGACTCGGCGAGACCAGGGCGACGATCAGCGAGGACTCCTACGGCAACGGGCCGGTCGAGCGCCGCATCGTCTCCTTCGGCGGCACGGTGCGCAGCGGCAACTCCGGCGGCCCCCTGCTCGACGCCGACGGCGGCGTCATCGGCACCGTCTTCGCGGCGACGACCAGCGGTTCGCCGGGCGGCTTCGCCGTCCCCGCCGACCTGGTGACCGAGGCGGTGGAGCAGGCCGGCGCCCCCGTCTCCACCGGGGCCTGCACCGGCTGAGCCGGCGGGCCCATCGCTTACGTTCAGTAACCTCGGTCGTCGTGGAAGCGCTCAGCTCGCACCCGGTCGGGAGCGACCAGGCCCCCGGCGAGCCCGCCCCGTCCGGCGGGGTCTGCCCGCACTTCCACGTCGCCGTCGAGCTGATCGGCAAGCGCTGGACGGGGGCGATCGTCTGCGCCCTGATCGACGGCCCGATGCGGTTTGGGGAGCTGGGGAGGGCGGTGCCGGGTCTCTCGGACCGACTGCTCTCGCAGCGGCTGCGCGAACTCGAGGGCGAGGGCCTGGTGGCGCGAGAGGTCGAAGCGGCGAGCCCGGTCCGGGTCACGTACTCGCTGACCGAGTGCGGCGCCGACCTCGGCCCGGCGATCCGTGAGCTCAAGGTCTGGGCAAACCGCTGGAAGTGCGCCAGCTGACGCATCGGCGGCGTCGAATAGCCTGAGCGGATGAGCGATCTGCCTGGGCCGTTCCCGGTCGGTCAGTACGCGCGCAAGCTGCAGGAGGAGATGCGCAAGCGGGCGCGGGTGCAGCTGATGGGCGAGGTGACCGGGGTCGGTCGCAGCAAGGTCCAGGCCTACTTCGAGTTGCGCGACAGCGAGGGCGCCGTCCCCTGCGCGATCTGGCTCAACGACCTCGAGAAGGCGGGGTTGCCCGAGGGGGCGTTGCGCGACGGCGCCGAACTGGTGATCGCCGGCGGTCCGGACTACTACCCGGGAGGCGGCCAGGCCTCGCCCAGCTTCAGCTTCCGCGCCACCCAGGTGCGGCTGGCCGGCGAAGGAGACCTGCTGGCCAGGCTCGAGGCGCTGCGCAAACAGCTGCGCAAGGAGGGTCTGTTCGAGCTGCAAAAGCAGCTGGCGCGGCCGCGGCTGCCGAAGACGATCGGGGTGGTGACGGCCGAGTCGGGCGCGGCGCGGCGCGACCTGGTCGCCGGGCTGCGGCGCCGCGGCTGGGGCGGCACCGTGGTCTGGGCCTTCGCCCCGGTCCAGGACCGCCACGCGGCGCCGGCGATCGGCGCCGCCCTGCAGGGGCTGGCGGCGCGACCGGAGGTCGAAGCGATCGTCGTCACCCGCGGCGGCGGCAGCCTCGCCGACCTCTGGGCGTTCTGCGACGAGACGCTCTGCCGCACCGTCGCCCTGCTGCGGGTGCCGGTGATCAGCGCGATCGGCCACGAGCGTGACGTCACCCTGCTCGACGACGTCGCCGCGGTCGCCTGCTCGACGCCGACCCACGCCGCCGAGGCGGCGGTGCCGCTCGATTGCGAGGCGGCGCGGCGGGATCTCGGCCGCGCCGGCCAGGCGCTGCGTAGGGCTGCCGAGGGGGCGGTGGGGGCCCGCGCCCGCCACCTCGGCTCGCTGGCCCGGGGCCCGGCCCGGGCGCTGCGGCGCGAGCGCGGCGGCCTCAACCAGAAGATCCGCGAGATCCGCGCCGCCTCCGAACGGGGCCTGACCGAGCGGGGGGCGTTCCAGCGCCGGATCGCCACCGTCGTGCTGGCGCGGGCGCGGCGGCGCGGGATGGAGCGGGCGGCAGTGGCGCTGGCGGCGGAGGGGCGGCGCAGCGCCGCGATCGAGCGTTCGGCGGGGCAAGCGCTGCGGCGGCGGCGCGAGGCGCTGCGGCGGGCGGCGGTGACCCTGCGCGCCCACGATCCGGAGCGGACGCTGGAGCGCGGCTACGCGCTGGCCGAGGACGGCGACGGGGAGCCGGTGACGACGGCGGACGCCGCGGTCGCCGCCGGAGCGGTAAGACTGCGGTTCGCCGACGGCCGCGTCGAGGCCGAGATCGGAGAGAGATTTGAGCGAGAAGCCCGATAGCTACGAGGTCGCCGTCGAGCGGCTGGAGGAGATCATTGACCGGCTCGACTCCGGCCAGGCCGGCCTGCGCGAGACGCTCGAGCTCTGTCGCGAGGGCCGCGAGCTGGTCGGCTACTGCGCCGCCGAGCTGGACGCGGTGGGCGAGGGGCTGAAGGAGCTGCGGCTGGACGAGCTGGCCGCCAGCCTCGAGCAGTCCTCTACTCAGTAGGCCCGCTGCACAGAGTCCCCAGCGCCGGGCAGTCGCGGCAGAGTGGCCAATCGCGCCGGTCGGGGGGCGCCGGTGGGAACTCGCCCCGGGAGATCTGGCCGATCGCCTCCTCCAGCCGGCGTCGGCCGGCCGCCATCGCGGCGGCGTCGAGCCTGGTGAGGACCGGATCGGTGGGCCGCTCGAGGAAGACGTAGGCGACCTCGACCTCGGCCGCGCCCAGCGACTCGGCGGCCGCGAGCGCGTAGATCGTGCGCTGGGTCTGGTAGCGAGCGGCCCGCTCGGCGGGCGACTCGCCACCCAGCCGGTCCGTCTTGTAGTCGACGATCAGCGGCGGCCGCCCCTCGCGCTCGGCCAGCAGGTCGATCGAGCCGCGCAGCACGGTGCCCCCGGCGCCGAGCAGCAGCGGAACCTCGGCCCGGACCCGGCTGGCGCCGTCGTCCCGCAGCTCGGCGAGCAGCGGCGACCCCAGCCAGCCGCGGACCGGGGAGAGCAGACCCTCGGCCGTGGCCTCGTCGTCAGCCGCCCCGTCGCCGCCGAGCAGCCCGTGCGCCACCGCATGCCGCCGCGCCAGCTCCACCGGCGGCGCCTCCCATCCATGGCGCCCGCTCCACTCCAGCAACGCGTGCACCGCCGCCCCCCGCGCCGAGGCCGTCCCACCGGCAGCTTCACCCCGCGTGGCAGTTCCACTCGGCGTGGCAGAGGTTATGGACGCTGTGTGCCCATAACCTCTGCCACGCTCGGGGAGGTTGAGGACGCGTTCCAGGTAGAAGCGGTAGGGGCACTCGGCGTGGGCCGAGATCGCCGTGTAGGAGAGGGGGCGGCTGGGGACGACCGGTGGCCGGCGCTCGACCAGCGGCGGCGTGCCCTCGCCGAGCGGCCGCTCGGCGCCGTCCTCGCGGCTGGTGGCGCGCAGCTCGGCGGACCGCTCCGGGCTGGGCAGGTTGACCAGGACGGCGATCTCGGAGGGGGCGAAGCTCGCCTCCAGCCCCGGTCGCGGCTCGGGGGCGGGCACCGCGACCGTCGCGTCGGCGTCGCGCTCCAGGGCCAGCGAGTCGGCGAGGCGCTCGATCACCGGCTTGCCGGGCGTCTCCCGTCCCGGCCCCGGCTTGACGACGCCGCTGAGCAGCAGCCGGTCGCGGGCCCGGGTGGCGGCGACGTGGAAGAGGCGCAGCCCCTCCTCGGCGTCGCGCCGCTTCGCCTCCTCGCAGAGCGCGGTGTGCTCGTAGAGGTTGATCGAGCCGCTGCCCAGCCGGCGCAGCTGCATCCCGACCCGGGGCGGATCCTCGCGGCCCAGGGTGAGCAGCGGCGCTCGCGACCCGGCCAGCAGGCTGCGCGAGAGGTCGGGCACGGCGACCACTCCGAACTCGAGCCCCTTGGCGTTGTGGACGGTCATGATCCGCACCCCGTCGTGGCCCTCGGCGGCGGTCGCGGCGACCGCCTCGGCGTCGCTCTCGGCGCGGGCGGCGAGGAAGTCGAGCAGGCCGCGCAGGTCGCGCCCCTCGCGGGACTCGAACTCGGCGGCGAGGCGGGCCAGCTTGCGGACGTTGGCGAAGCGCGCCTCGCCGGCCGGGCGCATCAGCACCGCCAGGTCGTACCCGGTCTCGGTCACCGCGGCCTCGATCAGCGCCGCCAGCGGCAGCCGCGGCCCGCGCTCGCGCAGCGCGCCGACGGTGGCGACGAACCGGGCCAGCAGCTCTCGCTCCTCGGCCGGGATCGCCTCCAGCCGCTCCGGCGCCTCCAGCTCCTCGCTGTCGAGTCCGGCGGCCTGCTCGACCGCGCCCCAGACGTGCCGCCGCCGCCCGGCCGCGGCGCGCAGCAGCCAGAGCGTGTCGGGGCCGACCCCGCAGGCCGGCGAGGCGAGGGCGCCGAACAGCGCCTGGTCGTCGAGCGGGTTGGCGATCGTCGCCAGCAGCGCGCAGACGTCGGCGACCTGCTGTTGGGACCAGTAGCCGCGGCCGCCGACCACGTAGGGCCGCAGCCCGGCCCGCTGCAAGGCGTCCTCGTAGGCGTCGAGGTGGGTGAAGGCGCGCAGCAGGACGACCATCTCGCCGCGGCTGACGCCCGCCTCGGCCAGCTCGCGCAGGCGGGCGGCGAGGAAGCGGGCCTCGGCCAGGCAGTTCAGCGGAGTGGCGCCGTCGATCGCCGGCTCCAGCTCGATCCCCTCGCCGTCCCAGCCGTCGCGGCCGGTCAGCAGCAGCTCGACCCGGGGACCGTCGCCGCCGGTTTCGGGCGGCGCGGCGCCGACCCGCAGCGGCCGGTAGCGCTCGCCCAGCAACCGCTCGCCGAGCAGGTTGAAGGCGCCGACCAGCTCCGGCCGCGACCGGAAGTTGCCGCTCAGCGCCATCAGCTCGGCGTCCTCGCGCGCCTCGGCCAGCTCCCGCTGGCGGCGGAAGACATCGAGGTCGGCGTGGCGGAAGCCGTAGATCGACTGCAGCTCGTCGCCGACCGCGACCAGCTCGGAGCCGGGGCCGCGCAGCGCCTCGACCAACCGCAGCTGCAGCCGGTTGGTGTCCTGGAACTCGTCGACCAGCAGGTGGCGGAAGCGGCGCCGGTAGGCCTCGCCGATCTCGGCCCGCTCCAGCAGCCGGGCGGCGAGCAGCTGAAGGTCCTCGAAGTCGATCCCGGCGCGCCGCTCCTTGGCCCGCTCGAAGGCGCCGCCGAAGCGCGCCACCAGGTCGCCGAGCTGGCGGTAGGCCTCGCCGCCCTCGCCCGCCTCGGCGGCGCGTGAGATCGCCGCCTCGATCGCCTCCCGGTAGGGGGCGACGGCACGCGCCTTGCTGTCGGTGCCAAGCGCCCGCAGCTCTTCGAGGCCGGGGGGCTCGCCGGGCTCCCGCAGCCGCGCCGCCGCCCGCTCCAGCAGCTCCCGTTTCGGGTCGGACTCGCGCAGCTCCTCCAGCCCCGCCGCAGCCGCCTCGGCCGCCGTCGCGAGCGCCGCCTCCAGGTCCCCGGCCGGCGGCTCGGGCAGCCGCGGTCGTGCCTCGCCGCGGCTGCGCAGCTCGTCGTACGCGGCGACCACCAGCCCGCGCAGCCCCTCGACCTCGTAGGCGGCGACCAGGTCCGTCCCGTCGGTTGCCGCGAGGAAGGCGCGCAGCGCCTCGTCGAAGGCCTCGCGGGCGGCGCGGGCGGTCTCCGGCGCGTCGAGGACGCGGAACTCGGGGTCGATCCCGGCGGCGACCGGGTGGGCGGCGAGGACGCGGTTGCAGAAGCCGTGGATCGTCGTCACCCAGGCCTCGCCGATCGTCGCCAGCGCCGCCGCGGCCCGCTCCGACCCGGCCTCGGCGCGGCGGGTCAGCTCGACCCGGACCCGGTGGCGCAGCTCGGCCGCCGCCTTCTCGGTGAAGGTGACGGCGAGGATCGCCTCGGTCCCGACGCCGCGCTCGCAGACCAGCCGGCAGTAGCGGTCGACCATCGCCCCGGTCTTGCCGGTGCCGGCGCCGGCCTCGACCATCAGGTCGCGGCCCTCGGCCTCGATCGCGGCCCGCTGCTCGGGGGTCGGGGCGCGGGCGGTCACCGCTCCTCCACCTCGGCGTCCTCCTCGTAGCGGGGGGCGCGGTCGCGCCGGCAGATCGGCGCGAACTCGCAGAACGGCGGGCAGACGTCGTGGCCGCGCAGCCCCTCGCGCGGGCCGGGGTCGCGGCGGATCTCGCCGGCCCGGATCCGGGCGACGATCTCCCCGGCCCGGCGCCGGCTCTCGGCCAGCACCTCCGCCAGCTCCTCGTCCTCGGCGAGGTCGCGGTCGTAGAGGTCGTACCCGGCCAGGTCCTGCGCGGAGTCGGCCGCGACCACGCCGCGCGGGCGCCGCACCGAGGTGCCGCGGAGCGGGTGGTAGAGCCCGCCGACCGGCCTGCCGCCCCAGTGCTCGGCGACCGCGAGCAGGTAGAGCGGCAGCTGCAGCTTCGCCCGCTCCTCGAACTTCTCGCGGGGAGTGACGGCGCCGGCGACCTTGTAGTCGATCACCAGCGTCCGGCCGTCGGCGGCGCGGTCGACCCGGTCGACGGCGCCGTGCAGCTTCCACCCGTCCAACTCCAGCGCCGGGCGCTCGCTATCGGGGTCCTCGCCGAACGCCGCCTCCAGCAGCCAGGGCTCGAAGCCGCCCGGGTCGCGCTCCGCCTCCTCGGCGAGGAAGCGTTCCAGCAGCCGCTCGACCCGCCGCGCCAGCGCTCGCTCCGCCGGGTGGTCGCCGAGCTCGCGCTCGGCGGCGATCTGGCGGACCAGCTCGCGCCCGCGCTCGACCCAGAGCGCAACCGAGTCGGGTCGGGGGAGCGGGTCGCCGCCCGGCCGCTCGCGGTAGAGGCGCTCCAGCGCCGCGTGCATCAGGCCGCCCTGGACCAGCGGGTCGGGGACGGGGTCGAGCGGTTGCGGGTCGAGCTCGTGGCCGGCGAACCAGCGGTAGGAGCAGAGGTCGAACTCCTCCAGCGTCGTCCCGCCGAAGGCCGGCACCGCGGCCAGCGCCGCGAGCACCTCCGGGTTGCGCAGCGGTCCCGGCGCTCGCGCCGCCGCCTCGGCCCGCTGCGCCGCCTCGACCCGCGCCGCCAGCCGCTCCGCGCGGGCGCCGACGACCCCGACCGTGCCCAGCAGCGCCGCCGGGTCGGCGTCGCGGCCGTGCGTCGCCAGGGCGCGGGCCAGCTCGTCCTCGGAGGGGGCCTCGGCCAGGGGCGCCACCACCGCCGCCAGGTCGCCGGCCCGGGTCAGCGCCTCCTCGACCGGGTCGGGCGAGTCGGCGCCGGGGGGCGGCGCCAGCAGCTCCCGCACCTCGTCGAGCAGCGGCGAGCGTGCCTCGGCGCCGCCGCCCTCGTCGCTGTCGCGGTGGGAGAGCCAGAGGCGGCGGCGGGGCAGCGAGAGGCAGACGCCGAACAGGTAGCGCTCCTCGGCCTCGGTGTCGCGACGCGGCTCGAGCCCGAGCGCCAGCCGCTGCGCTTCGGAGAGGAAGGGGTCGCCGCCGCGGCCGCGGCGGGGGAACTCGCCGTCCTGCAGCGAGCCGACCAGGACGTGGTCGAAGCGGGCGGCTCGCAGCCGGTAGGGGTCGGCGATCCGCACCCGGCCTTCGACCGGGCCCGACCAGGCCCGGAAGCCGAGCCCGGCGACCGTCGTCGCCAGCTGCTCGGGGCTCGGCGCCATCGGCCCGAGCTCGGCCAGCTCGCCGAGCGCGGCGGTGATCGCGGCCGCGGCGCGCAGCTCCAGCCCGTCGCCCCGGCCCGGCGCCGGCCCGTCCTCCTCGCCGCGCAGCGGCCGCGCCGCCATCGCCGCCGCCACCGCCCCGACCTCGGCGGCCAGCGCGGCGGGCGAGCGCTCCGCCGCCTCCCGCAACCGGGCCAGGTCGCGCGGCGGCTCGCCCTCCTCGCCCCCCCAGCGGGCAAGGGCGGCGGTCGCGGTCTCGACCCGGTCGCGGCGCAGCGCTCGCTCCAGCCAGTCGACCCGGGAGGGGGAGAAGCCCGACGGCCCGCGCAGATAGCGCAGCAGGTCGGCCGCCCGGCCGGCGCCGAACTCGGCCTCGAGCAGCGCCGCGAGGGCGCCGCCGACCGCGGTCCCGGCGACCGGCAGCTCCGCCTCCAGCGCCGTCGCGACCCCGTTTGCCTCCAGCGCGGCGGCGATCTCCGGGCCGCGGCGGGACGGGTCGCGGAGGGCGATCGCGATCTCGCCGGGGTCGGCGCCGCCGTGCAGCAGCCGCGAGACCTCGAGCGCGATCGCCTCGGCCTCGCCGCGGGTCCCGGCCGAGCGCAGCAGGGTCAGCTCGCCCGGGGCGGCCTCCCGCGGCTCGGGCGCGGCGGCGCCGAAGCTGCGGGCGAGGTGGAAGAGCAGCGGTCCCTCGGTGTTGTCGGGGTCGGCCGCGGTCGCCTGTTCGTCCTCGGGCACCACCCCGATCCGGTCCCGCAACTGGCCGAGCAGCCGCTCGCGGGCGGCGAAGGCGGCGTTGCCGGGCTCGTAGCGCAGCGCCACCGTGACCTCGGTCAGCCCGGCGAGCGCCGCGACCAGGTCGAACTGGGCCGGGGTGAGGTCGTCGAGGCCGTAGAGGAGGACCGGGCGGTCGCCCCACGCGGAGCCGTCGCGGCGCAGCAGCGCCACCGCCGCCGCGGCGACCTGGTGGGAGTCGACCCGGCCGCTGCGCGCCCGCGCCTCGGCGTAGCCGCTGTAGAGCGAGGCGACGTCGGCGAGGTAGGCGGAGCCCTCCAGGGTCGCGGCGCTGGCCTCCACCTGCTCGGGCTCGACCCCCGCGGCCTGCAGCTCGTCGAGCAGTCGCGCGAAGGCGGCGGCGAAGCGGGGCCGGGCGGCGGAGCGGCGCAGCGGACCGAGTCCGTCGAGCCGGCTCTCGATCCCGGCCGCGACGGTGCGCAGCCGCTGGGCGGGGGAGAGCTCGGCCGCCGGCGGCTCGCCGGCGGCGGCGAGGACGGCGCGGAACAGGGCGCCCGGGGTCATCACGGTCCCGCCCAGCACCGCCCCGGCGCCGCAGAGCTCTCGCTCGAAGGAGAAGACGTCGTCGACGGTGGGGACGACCAGCACCGGCTCGCGCTCCAGCGCCGCCTCGAAACGGCGGCGGATGACGCCCCGCTTGCCGGAGTTCGGGGGTCCGTGGATCAGCTTCAGCGGCACCCGCCCAGACTATGGACGGAGGCGGCGTCCGAACCTCCGGCCGAGCCGATCCAGCACCCCGCAAAATCCGGCTTCACGCCGCCGTTTTGCCGTCTACCGGCGCCTCTAAATTGCCAACCAGCTCATGTCCCTCTGTTTCGTCGATCCCGCCGACGCCGTCCGTGCCATAGCCGACTCGGTTGGCCGTGAGGCCCGTCGCCAGCTGCTGGGCGAGGCGGTCCGCGCCTGGGTCGACGAGATCCCCGACACCGAGCTCGAGGTCCACTACGCAAAGGCGATCTCCGAGCTCGACGAGCACGACCTCTCGATGCTCGCCGCCTGGCACGGCTCGCTCGAGGTCGGCCAGCCGATCGCCAACCGCGACTTCCTGATGGGAGCCTTCGGCTCGCTCGGCGAAAACCGCCGCGAGGCGCTGAAGCTGGCCGCCGGCTTCCGCGGCGAGGAAGCGGTCGACGCCGGCGTCACCGAGGAAGACGCGCTGGAGCTGGTCCTCGGCCTGCTCTCGCCGCCGCGCCTGATGCAGCTTGCCGTCGAGGCGGTCGAGCTGTACGTCTGGGACCGCGCCGGCAGCGACAACTGAGCGCCAGGGGCCAGCAAACCGGCACGGGCCGGCGTCAGGGTTCCAGGGCGGCGCGGATCTCGGCGATCGCCTGCTCGTTCTCGCGGAAGTGGACGGCGCGTATGCCGGCCTCGCGGGCGGCGTCGCAGTTGATCTCGACGTCGTCGACGAAGAGGCAGTGCTCGGCCGGGGTGCCGATCCGCTCCAGGGTCAGCTCGTAGATCCGCGCTTCGGGCTTGCGGCAGCCGACGAAGGCGGAGTCGACCACGGTCTCGAAGATCTCGTCGACCGGCAGCATCGCCCGCCACAACGGCTCCCACTCGCGGACGTTGTTGGTCAGCATCGCCATCCGCAGGCCGCGGCCCTTCAGCTCCCGCATCAGCTCGATCATCGGCGGGTTCGGCTGCAGGCCGCCGATGAAGGTCTCGCGGAAGCGGTGCATCTCCGGCCGGTGGCCGAGCACCGGCTCCAGGACCTCGGTCAGCTGGTCGAGGAATGCGGCCTCGGTGATCTCGCCGCGCTCCAGCGGGTAGAGCGGCACCTCGCCGTCGCGCTCGCGCAGCGCCCCCATCGCGGTCGCGAACTGTTCGGGGGAGATCCCGTGCTCGTCCTGCAGCGCCATGAAGGCGGTCATCAGCGGCGTGGTGAGGACGCCGCCGAAGTCGGAGACGACGGCCCGGATCTCAGCCATCGCCGCGGGCCACCTCGTAGTGGCCAAGCCCCTTGCGCCCCTCGACCGACCAGCGGAAGAAGGCGATCGTCGAGTCGAGGCCGTCGCGGCGCACCTCGACCGAGCTGATCAGCGTCCCGGCCCCGCGCAGCAGCGGTCCGTTCTCGTCCTCGGGCCACAGCTCGAGGGTGGCGCGTCGCTGCACTCCGTCCTCGCCGTACTCGGTCGAGAGCAGCGCCTCGCCGAAGGCGACGGGGGCCGCATCGGGGTCGCAGAGGACCGCCGCCACCTGCTCTTCGCCGAACTCGGCGCCGCTGGCGGGCAGGTTCGAGGTCAGCGCCAGCAGGCCGCCGTCGTCGAAGACGACCCCGATCGCCCGCCGCCGGATCTCCCCCCTCGCGTTCATCGGCGGCAGCCTATTGACAGGATGGCGGGGCATGACCGCCCCCCTGATCCGCCCGGCCGACCCCGGCCGCGACGCCGCCGCCTGCGCCGCGGTCTACGCCCCATACGTGGAGGGCAGCCCGATCTCCTTCGAGGAGCGGGCTCCGAGCGCCGAGGAGATGGCGGCCCGGATCGCCGAGACCTCGACCACGCACCCCTGGCTGGTCGCCGAGCTGGGCGGCGAGGTCGTCGGCTACGCCTACGCCTGTCGCTTCCTGGAGCGCCCCGCCTACCGCTGGACCGCGGGCGTCTCGGTCTACGTCGGCGAGGGCTGGCACGGGCGCGGGGTGGGGCGGGCGCTCTACGCGGAGCTGTTCGAGCGGCTGCGGCGGCAGGGTTTCCGCATCGCCTACGCGGGGATCACCGTGCCCAATCCGGCCAGCGTCGCCCTGCACCGCGGCCTCGGCTTCGTCGAGGTCGGGGTGAGCCGCGGGATCGGGTGGAAGGAAGGCGCCTGGCGTGACCTCGGCTGGTGGCAGCTCGACCTCGCGCCTGAGGGCGAAGACCCGCCCTCCGAGCCGCTGCCGCCCGACTGACCGCCCCGCCTGGCTACCATGGGGCGATGCCCGACGAGAAAGCAGTCGCCCCCGACCAGAACGCCGAGACCCTCACCGAGGAGGACGTCTACGAGGCCCTCGAAGAGGTGATCGACCCCGAGCTGGGACTCGACTTCGTCTCCCTCGGCCTGGTCTACGACGTCAACATCGAGGCCGAAGAGGTCTACGTCACCTTCACCCTGACCACCCCGGCCTGCCCGATCGGCCCCCAGGTCTCCGAACAGATGAAGGAGTTCGTCGGCGACCTCCCCGGCGTCACCGCGGTCCACCCGAAGATGGTCTTCGACCCCGCCTGGTCACCGGAGATGATGACGGATGACGCCAAGTTCGCCCTCGGCTTCTAGGCCGGCGAAGGCTGAACGTTTTTACGGGCTATAGGCCCAAAAAAGGTTCACTCGTCGTCGGAGCGCGGTAGCTCGGCGCTCTCGGGGGGCTCCTCCTCGGCGGTGGCGTCGACGTCGTAGGGTCGGCTGGCCGGGTTTGCGCCCGGGCCGCCGCCCGGGAAGCCGCCGACGCTGACGAAGGCGAAGCGGCCGAGCATGTAGCGGCGCAGGCCGCGGCGGACGAGGGCTCGGGTCGGGGGGACGAGGAGCGAGATGCCGAGCAGGTCGCTGAGGAAGCCCGGCGTCAGGAGGAGGGTGCCGCCGACGATGATCAGGGCGCCGTCGGCGACCTCGTTGCCCGGGAAGCGGCGGTGGGCCAGCGCTTCGTTGAAGCGCCGCCAGGCGCTGCGTCCCTGGCTGCGCAGCAGCCAGGAGCCGACGAAGGCGCTGACCAGGATCAGGCCGATCGTCGGCCAGATGCCGATCAGCTCCCCGACCTGGATGATCACGTAGATCTCGGCGATCGGGACGACGATGAAGAGGACTACGAGCAGGGCCATGTCCCACAAGCCTAGAGGCCCTTGGATGGGGCCCCGTTGCCGAAGTGAGAATGCAGATGTCTCCGCTATGCGGAGAGAAATCCAGTCTGACGCGGGGCGTCAGGCGGCGGCGGCCTCGGTTGCCGCCTCCTCCAGCTGGGCCAGCGACTCGTTGATCCCCGTGGCCAGCGCCTCGACGTCCTCCATCGAGTCGTAGTCGGCGAGCAGGCCGAACCCGACCTTGCCGTTGTAGCTCATGATCGCCACCGCCAGCGCGTGGTTCTCGGGCAGGAAGGCGATCGGGAAGACCTCCTGCAGTTCCCGTCCCAGCACGTAGAGGGGGATCTGCGGCCCGGGCACGTTGGTGACGATCAGGTTGAAGAGCCGGGTCGAGAAGTTGAGCCGCGAGGCCTGGGCGAGCAGGGTCGGCGGCGCGAAGTCGTTGAAGCGGGAGATCACTTCCGCCCCCAGCGCCTGTTTGGAGCGCTTCAGCCCCGCCATCTCCTCGCTGATCGTGTGCAGACGGCGGACCGGGTCGCCGATGTAGACCGGCAGCGGCCCCCGCATCAGCGCGACCCGGTTGCCGAGGTTGCCGTGCTCGTCCTCGCCGCGGATCGAGACCGGGACCAGCGCCCGCAGCTCCAGGCCCTCGGTGCGGACGCCGCGGCGGTGCAGCCACTCGCGCAGCGAGCCGGTCACCACCGCCAGCACGACGTCGTTGACGGTGCCCCCGAGCGCGTCCTTGATCCGCTTGAAGGTGGCCAGCTCCGAGCGCGCCCAGACGTAGCGCCGGTGCGGCCCGATCGGCTGGTTGAGCGGCACGTCGGGGGCCGGGTCGGCGAGGGCGCTGACGAACTCGGTCAGCCCCTCCACCGCCTCGACCGCTTTGCGCGCCGTCGTCTCCGGGTGACGGACCGCCTCGACCGCCCGCTCGGCCAGCTTGACCGGGGCGGCGGCGGCGTCGCTGACCCCGCGCGCGACCAGCTCCGAGGTGCCCGGCTCCGGCTCCGGGATCCAGGTGTCGGTGACGGGGGCGGGCTCGGGCGTCGGCTCCAGTTCGAACAGCACGGTGCCGATGTCGACCCCGGAAATGCCGTCGACCATCGCGTGGTGGGTCTTGGTGAGGATCGCGAACCGGTCGTCCTCGAGGCCCTGCACCAGCCACAGCTCCCAGAGCGGCTTCGAGCGGTCGAGCTGCTGCGAGAAGACCCGCCCGCAGAGCCGTTCCAGCTGCGCTTCGCCGCCGGGCTCGGGCAGCGCCGTGTGACGGACGTGGTAGCTGAGGTTGAAGTTGACGTCGTCGGCCCAGAGCGGGCGCCCCGCCTCCAGCGGCGGCGTCACCAGCTTCTGGCGGAAGCGCGGGATCTGGCCGAGGCGGCCGCGGATGTGTTCGACCAGGTCGACGTAGCGCGGCGGCGGCCCCTCGAAGACGAGGATCGCGCCGATGTGCATGTGGCTTGCCGACCCCTCGTTACTGAGGAACGAGGCGTCGACGGCCGTGAGACGGTCGAGGCGTCCGTTGCTGCTCATTGCTCAAGGCTAGCTCCGCCCGGCCCGCAGGGCCAACTCGCTCGGTAGCCTGCAGGAATGGCAGCAACCGCCACCAGCTCGCCGTCGCGCGTCCTGCTGGCCGCGCCCCGGGGCTATTGCGCCGGCGTCGACCGCGCCGTGCAGACCGTGGAGCGGGCGCTGGAGCTGCACGGGGCGCCGGTCTACGTGCGCAAGGAGATCGTCCACAACAAGCACGTGGTCGAGGAGCTGGCCAAGCGCGGGGCCGTCTTCGTCGAGGAGGAGACCGAGGTGCCCGAGGGCGCGATCGTCGTCTTCTCCGCACACGGAGTCGCCCCCAGCGTCCACGAGAACGCCGCCGGCCGCGGGCTGCGGACGATAGACGCGACCTGCCCGCTGGTCACCAAGGTCCACGTCTCCGCCCGCCGCTTCGCCGCCGAGGGCTACACGATCATCATGATCGGCCACGAGGGCCACGAGGAGGTCGAAGGGACCACCGGCGAGGCGCCGGACAGCATCGTCCTGATCGAAACCGCCGAGGAGGTCGCCTCGCTCGAGGTCTCCGACCCCGAGAAGGTCGCCTTCATCACCCAGACCACGCTTTCGGTCGATGAGACCGCCGAGGTGATCGCGGCGCTGCGCGCCAAGTTCCCGGCGATCGTCAGCTCCAAGTCCGATGACATCTGTTACGCGACCACCAACCGCCAAATCGCCGTCAAGCAGCTGGCCCGCGAGTGCGAGCTGGTGCTGGTGATCGGCTCCACCAACTCCTCCAACTCGAACCGGCTGGTCGAGGTCGCCCGCGAACACGGCGCCGCCTCCCACCTGATCGACAACCACGGCCAGGTCGAGGAGGCCTGGCTGGAGGGGGTCGAGACGGTCGGCATCACCTCCGGCGCCAGCGCCCCCGAGGAGCTGGTCGAGCGCCTCGTCTCCTTCTTCCGCGAGCGCGGCGCCGGCGAGGTCTCCGAGCTGCGCACCGTCCACGAGGACGTCCGCTTCATGCTGCCCAAGGAGATCCGCGAGGAGCTCGCCGCCCGCGCCTAGTTCTCGTAAGGCGCGTAGCGGTTGTGCAGCATCAGGTCGTTGCCGTCGGGGTCGGTGAAGAGGGCCATGTGGCAGGCGCCGGTGTCCATGATGTCCCCGAAGAACTCGACCCCCTTGCCTTCGAGCTCCTCGCGCGCCGCGGCGACGTCCTCGACGTGCAGGGCCAGGTGGGCGTTTTTCTGCGGGGCGAACTCCATCCCGACCCGGGCCGGCTCCCAGATCCCGATACAGGTCTCGCCGATCCAGTACTCGTGTTCGGCGTGCTCGTCCCGGCGCAGGCCGAGCGTCTCGCCGTAGAAGGCGCTGCTGCGGGCGGCGTCGGTCGAGGGGACGCCGACGAAGTCGAGCTTGGTGATCTCCATGCTGCCTCCTTGGTTGGGTGCCCTGGGGCACCCTGAACGCTACGGGATGCCGGCGGCGAAGCTGACCGACCAGACGCGCAGGCCGGAGGAGGGGCGCAGGACGACGTTGTGGGCCTCGTGGCGCGGGTCCCGCCACTGGCCGTCGATCTCGACCGCGATCTCGCCCTCGCCCTCGACCGTCGCGTAGGCGCCGCCCGCCTGGTAGTCGAGCGCCAGCGCCGGGTCCTCCTCGCTGGCCACCCACGGAGCCTCCCAGGAGCCGCCGGGGAAGTGCTCGGGGGTGGGGGCGATCACGCGGGCCTCGGGGCCGTCGGTCTCCCGCAGCGGCGCCATCGGCTCGGGCAGCGAGCGCAGCGCGTCGATCTCGCGCAGCTCGTCCTGGATCGCCTCCTCGGTGCCCCGGTACTCGCCCTCGCCGAAGTGGAACCAGGCGAGCGCCCCGCCCAGGTGCCAGAGGAAGAGGCTGGGCCAGCCCTCGCAGCCGTAGGAGGTCCAGAGATCGTGCTCGGCGTCGATCATCACTGGGAACTCGACCCCGAGCGCCGCCAGGCCCGCCTCCACCGCCTCCGGGTCGGAGCCGAACGGGAAGCGCGGCGCCTGCACGCCGATCACCGTCAGGCCCGCCTCGCGGTAGCGGCGGTGCCACTCGTTGACGTAGGGGAGGGTGCGGACGCTGTTGAGCTGGGAGAAGTCGAGGAAGTGGACGAGGACCGGGCCGCGCGCGGTCAGCACCGGCATCGACTTCGGCGCCTCGCCGATCCAGGCGACGGGACGCTGGGGGAGGTCGGGGACGGCGATGTTTTCGCGAGGGGGGCGCATGGCGGCGGACGATATCCTGGCCAGCCGTGACTCAGCTCGGCGCATTCCTGCTGCCCGCGGTGCCGCTGCTCGCGCTGCTCGTGGCACTGCTGCTCGGCAGGTACCCGGGCTGCGAGGCGATCGTCCGCCTCTCGGAGCGGATCGCCGCCACCGGGCGCCGCCCGTCGCGTCCGGCTTCCGCCGCCGCCCCGCCCCGCCCGCGCTCCCACGCGCCGGCCGGCGGCCTGCTGCTCGCCGTCTCCCTCTCCGGTCGCGCCCCGCCCCCTTGGGACCTATCCCGGTAGGGGAACCGCACCCCTGGATACGGCCCAGGACCGGCGCGGATTCGGCCCCGTCGCGAATCCCACATGGCGCCGCCATGCGGAATCCGCGCCGTGACCGCCCCGCTTGGTCCTGAACCGTCCCAGTGGCACGTCCCCTACCGGGATAGGTCCTTAGGGCGATCCCGCGAACTTCGTGGCGCGAATGTGGCCCATGTGGCCACCTTTCCGCCACTCCCGGATGAAAGGAACTCATTGATGAGAAGCGCAACCAAGCTGTTGCTGCTCGCGGCGGCGCTCGCCGTCGCGCTGGGCCTTGCCGCCTGCGGCGGAGACAGCGACGACGGAGAGACGGTCAGCGGCGCCTTCGAGCTGACCGGAGAAGCCCCGGCGACTTACGACGGCCTCGAAGGGGAGGCCGAGCTGACCCGCGCCGACGGCGGCACGACGGTGGCGATCGGCCTCTCCGGGCTCGATCCCGACACCGAGTACATGTCGCATCTGCACGTCGGCGGCTGCGCAGCGCCGGAAGTCGGCGGGCCGCACTTCAAGTTCGACCTCGCAGGTTCGGATGAGCCCCCGAACGAGATCCACATGATGTTCGAGTCCGACGCCGACGGCGACGGTGCCGCCGAGGCCGAGAGCGACCGCGAGGTCCCCGCCGGCGAGGCCGGCTCGGTGGTCGTCCACCTGGCCGCCGAAGCGAAGATGACCGCCTCGCACGATCGCGAGGGGGCGCACGAACACCCGGACAAGATCGCCTGCGCCGAACTGGAAGGGCTCTCGCCGGAGGCCGAAGCGGCGGCCGAGGAGGCCGACGCGATGAAGCACGACGAGGACGCCATGGAGCATGGCGACTCGATGGAGCACGGCGATGACGGCGACGCGATGAAGCACGGCGACTCGACCGAGATCGCGATCGTCGAAGGCGAGCCGGTCGGCGGCATCGCCGAGCTCGAGTACAGCGCCGGCGAGGAGGTCCGCTTCACGGTCGAGTCGGACGCCGCCGAAGAGATCCACGTCCACGGCTACGACATCTCGAAGCAGGTGCCGGCGGGGGGCAGCGTCAGCTTCTCCTTCCCGGCCGAGATCGAAGGCATCTTCGAGGTCGAGATGGAGGAGCTGGGAGTCCAGATCGCGGAGCTGCAAGTCAACCCGTGACCTTGCTGCCTCTCGCGCACGCGCTCTCGGCCAGGGAGGACCTGCCGGTCCCCGCCTGGCTCTTCGCCTGGGCGGCGTCGATCATCCTGATCGTCTCCTTCTTCGCCCTCGCGGTCGGGTGGCGCAGGCCTCGCTTCGAGAGGGCCCGCTGGCGCCCTCTCGGGGCGGGGCTGGCGCGGGCGGCGGTCTCGGCGCCGGTCCAGGTCGGTTGCGGCCTGGCCGGCGTCTCCCTGCTCGGGGTCGCGGTCTACGCGGGGCTGCGCGGCACCGAGGCCCCGGATCGCAACTTCGCCCTCACCTTCCTCTTCGTCACCGTCTGGCTCGGCTTTCCCGTTCTCTCGGCGCTGCTCGGCGACCTCTTCCGTCCCTTCAACCCGTGGCGGGCGATCGGCCGCGCCGCCGGGGCCGGCTTCGGGGCGATCGCCGGCCAGCGCCCCGCCCACCTCGCCTACCCGCAGCGGCTCGGCCGCTGGCCGGCCGCCGTCGGCCTCGTCGCCTTCGTCTGGCTCGAGGTCGTCTACGGGACCAGCGGCGGGGTCTCGGTCGGGCTCGACCCGCAGGCCGCCGCGACGGCGGCCCTGGTCTACAGCGCCTACACGCTGGCGATGATGGCCCTGTTCGGGACCGAGGAGTGGTGCGAGCGGGGCGAGGTCTTCTCGGTCTACTTCGGGATGTTCGGCCGGCTGGGGATCTTCGCGGTCGAGGACGGCAGGCTCGGCCGCCGCCGGCCGCTGGCCGGGGCGGGGAGCTGGGCGGCGATCCCGGGCTCGCTGGCCGTGGTCGTCGCCTCGATCGGCACGACCAGCTTCGACGGCGCCTCCGAGGGCGCCTTCGCCTCGCCGATCGAGTGGCTGGCGGAACGGCTGCTCGACCTCGGCTTCGGCGTCGACACCGCGGTGCGGCTCGCCGACACCGCGTTCATCGCCCTCTGCTGCGCCGGGGTCGCGCTCGTCTACCTGCTCGGGGTGCGCGGCATGCGCACCGTGCCCGGCGCCCCCTCGCTGGCGAAGCTGCGCCAGGGCTTCGCCCACACCCTGATCCCGATCGCGCTCGCCTACCTGGTCGCCCACTACTTCAGCCTCTTCGTCTTCCAGGAGCAGGCCCAGTTCACCTACCTGCTCTCCGACCCGCTCGGGACCGGGACCACCGACCTCTTCGGCACCGCCTCCTCGGGGGTCGACTACACGCTGCTCAGCGCCAACGCGATCTGGTACGTCCAGGTCGGGACGCTGATCGTCGGCCACGTGCTCGGCCTCACCCTCGCCCACGACCGCGCCCTCGCCTACTGGCCCGACTACCGCGACGCCACCCGCTCCCAGTACTGGATGCTGGCGGTGATGGTCGCCTTCACCTGCTTCGGGCTCTACCTGCTCTCGGTCGCCAACGCATGATCCCCGCGGCCCACATCGGCCACTACCTGGTCTGGGTGCTCTACGCCCTCCCGGTCCTGATCGTCGTCGCCGGGATCGTCTACTCGACCCGCGCCGGCAGGCGCCGGGAGGGGGAGGACGGCAGCTAGAGGATCTCGGCCAGCCGCTGCTCGAGCCGCGAGGAGATCTCGTCGCGGACCGGGCCGGCGGCCAGCCGCTCGACCAGCGACTCCAGGAAGCCTTCGATGATCAGGCTCTTGGCGTCGGCCGTGTCGATGCCGCGCGAGGTCAGGTAGAAGAGCTGCTCCTTGTCGATCTGGGCGATCGCCGCCGCGTGGGTGCAGCGGACGTCGTCGGCGAGGATCTCGAGGCCGGGGATCGCGTCGGCGTGCGCCTCGGGGGAGAGCAGCAGGTTGCGCGACTCCTGGAAGGCGTCGGTCTGCTGGGCGCCGGGGTCGACCTTGATCATCCCGCGCCAGACGGCGGTCGAGCCGCCGGCAAGCACGCCGCGGAAGGCGAGGTCGGAGTTGGTGTTGGGCGCCGCGTGCTCCTGCGTGGTGTCGTAGTCGAGGTGCTGGCCGGGGCCGCCGGCGTAACCGCCGGTCACCCGCGCCTCGGAGCCCGGGCCGGCCAGGTTGGTCTCCATCCGCACCTTGCCGCGCCCCGAGCCGAAGCCGAGCGCCGTCCAGTCGAGGCGGCCGTCGCGCTCCACCTGGGCGCGCTGGGTGGCGAAGATCCAGGCACGCTCGGAGAGGTCCTGGGTGTTGACGTAGCGCAGCGTCGCGGCCTGCCCGACGTTCAGCTCGACCACCGAGTTGAGGATCGCGTCGACCTCGTCGCTGGGCGAGGACCAGTGCTCCCAGACCTCGGCTTCGGCGCCCTCCTCGAGCACGATCAGGGTGCGCCACTCGACCGCCGCGCCGGCTGCGTCAAGCGGCAGCTCGATCCGGATCGGCTCCTCGACCCTGACTCCGGCCGGGACGTGGACCAGGACACCGTCGCGCCAGCCCGCCTCGTTGCGGGCGACGAAGGGGTCCTCGGCGGCGACCAGCGAGCCCAGCCGCTCCTCCAGCAGCTCGCCGTGGCTGGAGACGGCATCGGCCAGGGAGACGACGGTCGCCCCCTCGCCGCCGCTCACCGCGGCCTCCGCGCCGGACGCCTCGTAGGCGCCGAGGTCGAGCCCGGAGAGGTCGGTGAATTCCCAGCCCTTCGCCTTCTGGTCGGGAAGGGGGAGGCTCTCCGTGAGAGAGGCGCCGCGCCGGCGCCTCTGCTCGAGCCAGTTCGGCTCAGTCGTGAGTTCGGTTGAGTTCATTGTTTCCTGTCGTTCCTCTGGGGCGATCGGCTGCGATGGGGAGGTCGCCATCTCAGCCGATCGAACCCTCCATTTGAAGCTCGATCAGGCGGTTCAGCTCGACCGCGTACTCCATCGGCAGCTCCTTGGTCACCGGCTCGATGAAGCCGTTGACGATCATCTTCGAAGCCTCCTCCTCGTCGAGCCCGCGACTCTGCAGGTAGAAGAGCTGCTCGTCGCCGATCTTGGAGACGGTCGCCTCGTGGCCGATGTCGGCGTCGTTCTCGTCGATCCGGATCGTCGGGTAGGTGTCCGAGCGCGAGTCCTCGTCGAGCAGCAGCGCGTCGCAGACCACCTTGGAGCGCGATTCGCTGGCCCCGTCGGCGACCTCGAGCAGGCCGCGGTAGGTGGAGCGGCCGCCGTCCTTGGAGATCGACTTGGAGAAGATCGAGGACGAGGTCTTCGGCGCCGCGTGGACGATCTTGCCGCCGGCGTCCTGGTGCTGGCCGTCGCCGGCGAAGGCGATCGAGAGGATCTCGCCGTGCGCTTCCTGCCCGAGCAGGTAGATCGAGGGGTACTTCATGGTCAGCTTCGAGCCGAGGTTGCAGTCGACCCACTCCATCGTCGCCCGCTCCTGGGCGACGGCCCGCTTGGTGACCAGGTTGAAGACGTTCTGCGACCAGTTCTGGACCGTCGTGTAGCGGACGCGCGAGCTCGGCTTGCAGATGATCTCCACCACCGCCGAGTGCAGCGAGTCGGTCGAGTAGACCGGCGCCGTGCAGCCCTCGATGTAGTGGACGTCGGCGCCCTCCTCGCAGATGATCAGCGTCCGCTCGAACTGGCCCATGTTCTCGGTGTTGATCCGGAAGTAGGCCTGCAGCGGCATCTCGACCTTGACCCCGGCCGGCACGTAGACGAAGGAGCCGCCCGACCAGACGGCCGAGTTGAGCGCCGCCAGTTTGTTGTCGTTGGGCGGGATCACCGTCGCCCAGTGCTCGCGCACCAGGTCCTCGTGCTCGCGCAGCGCGGTGTCCATGTCGGTGAAGATCACGCCCTGCGCCTCGAGCTTCTCGTTGACCTGGTGGTAGACGACCTCGGACTCGTACTGGGCGCCGACCCCGGAGAGGAATTTGCGCTCCGCCTCGGGGATCCCCAGCCGGTCGAAGGTGTTTTTGATGTCCTCCGGGACCTCGCTCCAGTCGCGGCTGTTCTTGTCGGAGGCGCGCACGAAGTAGTGGATGTCGTCGAAGTCGATCTGGTCGAGGTCGCCGCCCCATTTCGGAGTTGGGCGCGCTTCGAAGTGGTCCAGCGCCTTGAGCCGGAAGTCCCGCATCCACTGCGGCTCGTCCTTGTACTCGGAGATCGATTCGACCACCTCGCGGCTCAGCCCCTTCGGGGCTTTGTAGGCGTACCCGGTCTCCGGGTCGTGGAAGCCGAACTTCTCCTTGTAGTCGGCGTTGATGCCGGCCAGCGAGCGTTTCTCCTCAAGTACCTCGGGCGTTGCCATGTCTACTCGACCTCCAGGGTGATGGTGTCGTCCTCGATCGCGATCGGGAACGTCTGCACCGGCGCAAACGCGGGAAGCGTCTTCGGCCTGCCGGTGCGCAGGTCGAAGAGGGAGCCGTGGCGGGGGCACTCGACCGTGCAGGCGGCCGGGTCGAACTCGCCCTCGGCGAGCGGCCCGTCGTCGTGCGAGCACCGATCCTCGATCGCCAGCAGGGTGCCCTCGCAGTTGAAGACGCCGATCTTGCGCCCCTCGTGTTCGATCAGCCGCATCGCGCCGGGCGTCAGCTCGGCGGCGGGGCAGACGGGGATCTTGGTTCCAGCGGTGTCGGTCAAGAGGCGGTGCTCCTCGGCGTAGCTCGTGCGGGATGAGACTTAATCCTACTTCTACGGTCGGATTTTAGCGGCCGGGTCGAGTCGACCCCGGCCCGCCTTGACGAGACCGCCTTAACGAGACGGCGATGACTTTCGGGCGCTGGTCTGGTCTTATCTAGGCCGCAAACTTCCAAACGGAGGCCAGAGATGAGCGAGAGGACCAGTTACGCGCCCGGCACCCCTTCCTGGATCGACCTGGGGACGCCCGATCTCGACGGCGCGGCCGAGTTCTACGGCAGCCTGTTCGGCTGGGACGTGGTCGAGGCAGGCGACCCGGAGGAGACCGGCGGCTACCGGATGGCGCTGCGCAACGGCAAGACGGCCGCCGGGATGATGCCGCTGATGCAGGAGGGCCAGCCGCCGGCCTGGCAGACCTACGTCACGGTCGAGGACGTCGACGCGACCACCGCGGCGGCCACCGAGGCCGGCGCCCAGGTGATCGCGCCGCCGATGGACGTGATGGAGGCCGGCCGGATGGCGGTGCTCGCCGACCCGGAGGGAGCGGTCTTCGCGATCTGGCAGCCGCGCGGCTCGATCGGCTCGGAAGTCGTCAACGAGCCCGGCGCTCTCTCCTGGAACGAGCTCGAGAGCCGCGGCCCCGACGCCGCCAAGGCCTTCTACGGCGCCGTCTTCGGCTGGGAGTTCGAGGACCACGCGATGGGCGAGATGACCTACACCGAGTGGAAGCTGGACGGCAGCTCGATTGGCGGCATGGCCAACATCGCCGGCCGCGTGCCCGACCAGGTCCCGGCCCACTGGATGGTCTACATCGCGGTCGAGGACGCCGACGCCGCGGTCGAGCAGATCAAGGGCTCCGGCGGCGCCGTCCACTTCGGCCCGGTCGACATCCCGGCCGGCCGCTTCGCGATGGCCGCCGACCCCTGGGGCGCCGCCTTTGCGGTGATCAAGCTGGCCGAACCCGCCTAGCCAATCGCCGCTCGGCAGATCGCCCCCGCTCTGGCGAGTGCAATGTCGCGAGCGCGCTACAGCGCCGTTGCTTCGGTTGGGTCGCCGGACTCGCCCTCGTCCTCCCATTCGGCGGGCTGGCCGAGGCTGGCGCTCTTGACGATCTTGAGGCCGAGCATCGCGCACTTCATCCGGGTCGCCGAGATCTCGATCCCGAGCAGGTCGAGGACGAAGTCCTTGGGCAGCTGCAGCAGCTCCTGGCGGGTCTTGCCGACCAGCTCGTCGGTGAGCAGCGAGGTCGCCGCGGTGGAGATCGCGCAGCCCTTGCCCTCGAAGGCGACCTCGGCGACCCGGTCGTCGGAGTCGAGTCGGATCGTCACGTGCTGCTCGTCGCCGCAGAACGGGTTGGTGTCCTCGAACTCGAGGTCGGGTTCGTCGAGGTGGCCGAAGTTGTGCGGCCGCTTGTAGTGCTCGAGGATCTGGTCGCGGTAGAGCTCGTCCATCAGAGACCGAACACCTTTCGCGCGTCTTCGAGGCCGTCGAGGAGGCGGTCGATCTCCTCGCGGGTGGTGTAGACGCCGAAGCTGGCGCGGGCGGTGGCGGCGACCCCGAGCCGGTCCATCAGCACCTGGGCGCAGTGGTGGCCGGCCCGCACCGCGACCCCGTGGCGGTCGAGGATCTCAGAGACGTCGTGGGCGTGGATGCCCTCGATCTCGAAGGAGACCGGGCCGAGTCGGCCGGGACCGCGCGGCGGGCCGAAGACGCTCAGCCCCGGCACCTCGGCGAGCCGCTCCAGGGCGTGGTCGGCGATCGCCTCCTCGTGCTCGCGCACCGCCTCCATCCCCACCAGGTCGAGCCAGCGCAGCGCCGAGGCCATCCCGACCGCCTGCGCGATCGCCGGCGTCCCCGCCTCGAACCGGGCCGGCGGGTCGGCGTAGGTCGTGCCCTCGCGGGTCACCTTGCGGATCATCGAGCCGCCGCCGAGGAAGGGCGGCATCGCCCGCAGCAGGTCAAGCTTCGCCCAGAGCGCCCCGATCCCGGTCGGCGCGTAGAGCTTGTGCCCGGTCAGGACGTAGAAGTCGGCTCCGAGGGCGGCGACGTCGACCGGCATCTTCGGCGCCGCCTGGGCGCCGTCGACCAGCACCAGGGCGCCGGCCGCGTGGGCCATGCCGGCGATCTCGGCGACCGGGTTCTCGGTCCCCAGCACGTTGGAGACGTGGGCGACGGCGACCAGCTTCGGCCCCCGCTCCAGCAGCTCGGCCAGCGCCCCGAGGTCGAGCAGGCCGTCGCCGTCGACCGGGACCCAGTCGATCGCCGCCCCGACCCGCTCGGCCAGCTGCTGCCAGGGGACGATATTCGAGTGGTGCTCCATCTCGGTCAGCACGATCCGGTCGCCGGGGCCGAGATTGGCGTCGCCCCAGGCGCGGGCGACCAGGTTGATCGCCTCGGTCGCGTTGCGGACGAAGACGACCTCGCGCCGGTCGGCGGCGCCGAGGTGGTCGGCGACCGTGGCCCGCGCCCCCTCGTAGGCTTCGGTCGCCTCGGCCGAGAGGGTGTGGGAGCCGCGGTGGACGTTGGAGTGGTGGCGGCGCTCGTAGCGGTCGACCGCCTGGATCGAGGCCAGCACCCGCTGGGCGCTGGCGCCGCTGTCCAGGTAGGCGACCGGCTTGCCGTTGACCTCGCGCTCCAGCGCCGGGAAGGCCGCGCGGACCTTCTCGATCGGGAAGCTGCCGGCGGAGACGGTCAACTCGCCGCCCCGACCTCCTCGCGGATCCAGCCGTAGCCCTTCTCCTCAAGCACGCCGACCAGCTCCGGGCCGCCTTCCTTGACGATCCGCCCCTCGAACATGACGTGGACGAAGTCGGGCTTCACCATGTGCAGGATGCGCTGGTAGTGGGTGATGATCAGGACGCCCATCTCGGGGCCGGCGAACTGGTTGACGCCCTCGGCGACGGTGCGCAGGGCGTCGATGTCGAGGCCGGAGTCGGTCTCGTCGAGGACCGCGATCTCGGGCCGCAGCAGCGCCAGCTGCAGCAGCTCCATCCGCTTCTTCTCGCCGCCCGAGAAGCCGTCGTTGAGGTAGCGGCTGGAGAAGTCCTGGGGGATGTTCGCCAGCTCCATCGCCTCTTTGGCCAGCTTCGCGAAGTCTTTGATCTTGATCTGGTCCCCGCCGCGCGCCTCGCGCTGGGCGTTGACGATCATCCGCAGGTACTTGCTGACCGAGACCCCGGGGATCGCGACCGGGTACTGGAAGGCCATGAAGAGGCCCGCCTGGGAGCGCTCGTCGGGGTCGGCCTCGGTCAGGTCCTCGCCCTTGAAGGTGATCGAGCCCTCGGTCACCTCGAGCGCCGGGTGGCCCATGATCGCGTTGGCGAGCGTCGACTTGCCCGAGCCGTTGGGGCCCATCAGGGCGTGGACCTTGCCCTTCTCGACGTCGAGGTCGAGGCCGCGGAGGATTTCCTTGTCCTCAGCCTTGACATGCAGGTTGCGAATCTCCAGCTCAGCCATTGCGCTCCGTTTGCTCCGTTTCTGTATGGGTCGGGTGGGGGTTCAGGCGGCGCTGCCGACGGCGGCGCGATCCTCGCCGGCCGAGGAGAACTCGACCAGCTCGGCCAGCGTCGTCCCGGCCAGGGCCTTGGTGACGCCGCCCTGCACGCGCGTCCACAGCAGCTTCGTCGAACAGGACTGGTAGCCGTCGCCCTCGTGCGAGCAGAGGACTTTGCCCTCGGGGGAGTCGTGGAAGCACTCCATCGGCGCGATCTGGCCTTCCAGCGCCTCGACCACGGCATCCATCGTGATCTGCTCCGGTGGCTTCGCCAGGCGGTAGCCGCCGTGGGCACCGCGGGTCGAGGTGACGAGCTCCGCCTTGCGCAGTTTCGCGACCAGGTGCTCGAGGTAGGAGAGCGGCAGCCGCTCGGCTTCGGCGACGGCGTTGAGCGAGATCGGCTGCGAGCCGGGCTGGCGGCCCAGCTCGACCATGAGGCGAACTCCGTACTCGGCTTTGGTCGAAAACAGCATCGGGATCAAATCCTACCGAAGAGGTCGGTTATGGGGGTGGGGGTTGGTGCTGCGATCTCAGGGCTCGATCAGGCCGCGGCGGATCGCGTAGCGGACCAGCTCGACCCGGTCGCGCATCCCCAGCTTGCGCATCGCGTTGGCGCGGTGGTTCTCGACCGTCTTCTCGGAGAGGTGGAGCAGCTCGGCGATCTGCTTCGTCGTGTGCGCCTCGGCGACCAGCTTGACGATCTCCTCCTCGCGCGGGGTCAGCTCCTCCTCGCTGCCTGAGCCGCGCTCCAGCACGTCCTTGATCAGCGTCCGCTGCGCCTCCGGCGTGAGGAACGGCTCGCCGCGCTCGACCGCGCGGATCGCCGCCAGCAGGTCGGTGTCGGCCTGAGCCTTCAGCACGTAGCCGGAGGCGCCCGCCTTCAGCGCCTCGAACAGGTAGCGCTCGTCGTCGTGCATGGAGAGGATCAGGACCGCGACCTCGGGCGCCTGGCGCTTGATCTCCCGGGTCGCCTGCAGCCCGGTCAGCTTCGGCATCTTGACGTCGAGGATCGCCAGGTCGGGCCGCTCGCGCACCGCCAGCTCGCGGGCCGCGGCCCCGTCCGCCGCCTCGGCGACAACCTCGATGTCGGGCTGGCGCTCCAGCAGCAGCCGGATCCCGGAGCGGACGATGCCGTGGTCGTCGGCGATCAGCACCCTCATCGGCCCGATTCTCCCGGCACGCTGAGGCGGACGGTGGTGCCGTGGCCGGGGCGCGACTCGATCGTCAGCTCGCCGCCGACCAGCAGCGCCCGCTCCCGCATACCCTCGATCCCCAGCCCGCGCTCGGACTCCTCGAAGGCGAAGCCGCGGCCGTCGTCGGCGACCTGCAGCTCGACGCCGCCGTCGGCGGCGCGCCGCAGCGCCACCTCGACCCGGCCGGCGCCGCTGTGGCGGGCGGCGTTGCTGAGCGCCTCCTGGGCTACCCGGTAGACGACCAGCTGGGCGTCGTCGCCGAGCCCCGAGACGTCGCCCTCGGCCTCGAACCCGGCCTCGATCTCGCCGCGCGAGAGCTGCTCGACCTGGCCCGCCACCGCGGCCGCCAGCCCGAGGTCGTCAAGCGCGGTCGGGCGCAGCTGGCGGGCCAGCGAGAGCAGCTCGCGCATCGCCTGGTTGGCGAGGGCCTTGGTCTCGGCCAGCTCCGGCTCCAGCTCCGGCGGCGCCGCCTCGCGCGCCGCCTCCAGCCGCAGCAGCAACCCGGTCAGCGACTGGTTGACCTCGTCGTGCAGGTCGCGGGCGACCCGCGCCCGCTCCTCCTCCTGGGCACGCAGCGCCGCCGAGCCGGCCCGCCGCCGCTCCGCTTCGAGCCGCCGCATCATCCGCAGGAAGGCGAGCTCCAGCCGCGCCACCTCCTCGGTCTCGCCGACCCCGTCGATCGAGTCCGGCAGCCGTCCCGGCCGGCTCAGGTCGACCTTCTCCATGTCCTCGATCAGCCGCTCCAGCGGCCCGAACCGGCTGCGCATCCTCAGCAGCGCGACGCTCAGCGCCGCGACCGCGAGCGCCAGCACGATGATCGTCGCCAGAGCCACCGGCCAAGCCTACGGGTGGGGGGTGGAGCGGGGGGAATAGGTGGTGGCACCTATGGCCCCGGCGCCGGGGCGGCGCAATACTTGCTCGAACCCCAAACGAACCAGGAGCCCGACGAATGACGACGACCAAGCAATCCAACTGGGGCGCGGCGCTGCGCACCACGATCCTGCTCGCCTCGCTCTCGGGGCTGCTGGTCCTGATCGGCGCCCTGATCGGCGGCCCCAGCACCGCCGGGCTGTTCCTCGGCATCGCCCTGCTGATGAACCTCGCCTCCTACTTCTTCAGCGACAAGCTGGCGCTGAAAATGAGCCGCGCCCAGCCGCTCGAGGAGTCCGAAGCGCCGCGGATCTACCAGATGGTCCGCGAACTTACGACCCGCGCCGAGCTGCCGATGCCGCGCCTCTACATGATCCCCCAGGACCAGCCCAACGCCTTCGCGACCGGTCGCAACCCCAAGCACGCCGCGGTCGCGGTGACCCGCGGGATCACCCGGCTGCTTTCCGAAGACGAGCTGCGCGGCGTCCTCGCCCACGAGCTCGCCCACATCCGGCACCGCGACATCCTGATCCAGACCGTCGCCGCGGCGATCGGCGGTGCGATCACCTACCTCGCCTACATGATGCTCTGGTTCGGCGGCGACAACGACTCGCCGCTCAGCCTCGTCGCCTCGCTGGCGATGGTCCTGCTGGCGCCGATCGCGGCCAGCATCATCCAGCTCTCGATCTCGCGCCAGCGCGAGTACGCGGCTGACGCCGGCGGCGCCGACATCTGCGGCAACCCGGAGTCGCTGGCCAGCGCCCTGCTGCGGCTCGAGCAGGGAGCGGAGGCGATGCCGATGGAGGTCAACCAGGCGGCCGAGCCGCTCTACATCGTCAAGCCCTTCAAGGGCAAGGGCATGGCAAGTCTCTTCTCCACCCACCCCCCGATCGAGGAGCGTGTCCGGCGCCTGCGCCAGATGCGCCCCAGCATGGGGTAACCAAGCGGGAATAGGCGATTCCCCCAGCGGGCCGCTTCGGCGGTAGTGGGTCAGTTTGAATCGCTGGCCAGCCTGAAGTCAATTTCGCGCTAGCTCTTTAGTCCAGAGCGCCTCCCACATATATCTATGCGTGGGCGCAAACGAGAATCGCAACCCCGGACGCCGGCACGGCCTGCCACCCGGGATATGGATCAGGCTTGGCCTCGCCGCCGGGTTCCTGAGCCAAGTCATTCCAGACTGGCTTGCGATTGCTCTCTCCCTCTTGGTGCTGCTGCTTCCTGCCTGGATATTTCGGCCGTGACTGAGGTACGGCAATAGTCTGCCCAAGGAAAGGAGCGGGTCTCCGGTGATTGAACACCCCCCCATGAATCCGCTCGGATACCTCGAAACCGGAGTCCTCTACTGCGGCGACAACCTGGAGAGGCTCGCACAACTCCCGCCCGCCTCGGTCGACCTCATTTACCTCGACCCTCCGTTCTTCTCAAACCGCAACTACGAGGTGATCTGGGGTGACGAGGCTGAGATGCGCTCGTTTGAGGATCGCTGGGAGGGAGGCATCTCCCACTACATCAACTGGATGAAGGAGCGCGCATTCGAGCTTCACCGGGTCTTGAAGCCGACCGGCTCTCTTTTCTTCCACTGCGATTGGCATGCGGGCCACTATCTGAAAGTGATGCTTGACGAAATCTTCGGCAGTGAGAACTTCGTCAACGAGATCGTCTGGAGCTACCGGAAGTGGTCTACCGGCAAATACGCCTTCCAGCGGAACCACGACACGATCTTCTTCTACTCGCGCTCTCAGACTAAGGACCGGACCTTCAACCAACTCTTTATGGAGCGTGCGGCCTCGACTCAGAAGCGCTTTGGCAACGCCAAGATCACGTCCAGCCACGACAACGAAGGCCGGCGCCTCCCGTCTGAGATTGGCGAGGAGGAATCAGAGGGCGTGCGGATGAACGATGTCTGGGAGATAAGCCGAGTCGCACCCGTCAAACAGCTCTTTCCCACCCAGAAGCCGAGGCCCCTGCTGGAACGGATCATCGAAGTCGCGACCAACAAAGGCGACGTGGTTCTTGACCCGTTCTGCGGCTGTGGCACGGCGATGGTGGCGGCGGAGAAGCTGCGCCGGCAATGGATCGGTATCGACATCAGCCCAACCGCGGTAAGTGTGATGAAGCGGCGATTGCTCAAAGAAACGGGTGCCCAGGACATCGAACTGATCGGGATGCCCGTCAATGAGGATGAACTTCGAGCCCTCAAGCCCTTCGAGTTCCAGAACTGGGTGATGCAGCGGCTCAATGGCACGCACTCGGCCCGTAAATCTGGCGACATGGGTATCGACGGCTTCTCTTTTATGAGCCACGATCCAATTCAGGTCAAACAATCCGAGCGGATCGGCCGCAACGTGGTCGACAATTTCGAGACGGCACTAGAGCGGGCTGGCAAGACCACTGGCTACATCATCGGTTTCAGCTTCACCAGAGGCGCGATCGAGGAGGTTGCGCGAGCCAAGTCGAAAGGCAAGGCGGACATCCACCTCATCAAGGTCTCCAGTCTCGTCGGACCGCGGGATGAGCCCGATGTACAAGACCGCGATCTCATGTCTCTCTTTCCGAGCAAGCCAAAGAGCTTCCTTGACCTTCCGTTGTACGACGGGCGCAGCAAGGATGCTCGCCCCTCGCCGGAGGAACTACTTGAGAGTGCCGACAACGCGGGCTAGTCCAGCAGCGCCGCGATCTCTTCCAGCGACCAGACGTGATCGGCCACCCCGGCCGCCATCGCCGGGGTTCGGGGATAGCGATCCTTGACCGCCGAGTGCGGGCGGGCGAAGTTGTAGTGCATGAAGTGGAGCGAGACCGCATGCGCCAGGTTCTCGACTTTGCGGCTGAACCCGTTGGTCAGCCGGGTGAAGCGGCGCATCCCCATCCTCATGGACAGGTTCTGGCGCTCCACGTAGCTGGTTGAGATGCGATCCGGGTCGGGGTCCCCCTTGAGCGGGCGGACCTTGATCCCCGTGCAGACCGCCGGGCTGTATTTGCGCTGCTCGGTGGCGGGCGGGTTGGCGTAGGTCTTTTGGATCTGCGCCCAGTCGACGTCGTGCCCGAATGCCGGTCCCACCGTCGATTCATACATCGAGTGCCCGTCCGTCGATAGCTGGATGCGCCCGGCCATCCGGCTCGCCAGGTCTTCGAGGAAGACGGCGGCGTCGTATTTCGTGCGCTCCCCGACCAGCCAGGAGGGGACCAGCTTCGTATCGGCACAGATCGCCGTGAAGGTCCAGACATCGCCGTAGCCGGGCGTCCCTTTGAACTGGTCCGGGACGTTTTTCTGCTTGGCGTAGCAGTAGCTCCATATCTCGTCTGCCTCGACCACCTTGCAGGGGAGATCCTGAAAGACGCCGTCCTGGTAGTCGGCGCAGGCTTCGCCGAGGTCGGCGAGCAGCTTGGTGATCGTGTTCTTGGCCGCGCCGGTCATTCGGACGGTGGCGCGGATGCTGTTGCCCTCGACCAGGCAGCCGATGATCTGGGCGCGCTTCTCGGTGGAGAGTCTGTTCATATTGACCATTATGCGTAGACGGTCGGACGGAACCGGTGCATGCTTGCCAGACCTGTGCTTGCATAGCGGTCAATTTGTCGACGTGCATTTCGTCGATCAGAATGGGAAATATTGTGTTTTTGGCCCAGATTTGTCGACGTGCTATCTTGCATGCTTGCCAAGCAAGCATAAGCAGATTGGAGACGGAGTGGCAAGCAGGGACAGAGACAAAGGGATCAAGAAGGCGGCGTCCAGCGGCGGGAAGGCCCGGGCGAAGAAACTCACTGAAGCGGAGCGGAAAGAGATCGCTCGCAACGCGGCGCTCTCGCGGTGGGGCGATGACGCGACGACGGCCATCCTCGACGGTGCCCTTGACATCGGGGACCAGGAGATCCGCTGCGCGGTCCTGACCGACGGTCGCCGGGTATTGGCGCAGCAGACGATGCTGCAAACCCTCGGCCGCGCCAGGAGCGCGAAGGGCGGGCAGGGCAGCGAGAGCGGCTTGCCGCCGTTCCTCGCCGCCCAGAACCTCCAGCCGTTCATCAGCGATGACTTGCGGGAGATGCTGGCCGCCATCCCCTACCGGCCGCTAAGCGGCGGGCGGGCTTGGGGCTACCGCGCCGAGATCCTGCCGATGGTCTGCGACGTTTATCTGGAGGCGCGCAAGGCTGGGAAAACCACCGCGGCCCAGAACCGGGTTGCCGACACCTGCGAGATGCTGGTCCGCAGCCTCGCAAAGGTCGGGATCATCGCCCTGGTTGACGAGGCCACCGGCTACCAGGAGATCCGCGCCCGCGACGAGTTGCAGCGCATCCTGGAGTACTACATCCAGGAAGAGCTGCGGCCCTGGACGAAGATGTTCCCCGACGACTTCTTTCGGGAGATCTACCGGCTACAGGAATGGGAGTACAAGCCCGGCAGCGCGAAACGGACTCCCTATGTCGGGAAGCTGATCAACAAATACATCTACGAGCAGTTGCCACCGGGCGTCCTCGACCAGTTGCGCGAGTTGAACCCGGTGACCGGGAACGGCAGGCGCAGGCACAAGCACCACCAGTACCTGACCTCCGACACCGGCAACAAACACCTCGACCGTCAGATCTCGACGGTGACGACCTTGCTGCGGATCTCGGAGGACAAAGCGCAGTTCGAGGAACTGTTTGAGAAAGCCTTCCCTCCGCCGCAAACGCGGATGGCCTTGAAGGTGCCGGTGGTCGACGTCAAGTAGACCAGCGAGCTTTTGCCGCCTTCCGGGCGGCGGCCGAGCGCTCCTCCGGTGTCATCCGCTCCGCTCGGGCGCGACCACCTTTCGCGCCGCCAGCGCGGCCCGCCCGGGCTTGCTGGCTCTCCGGCTCGGGCGGCGTGTCGTCGGTCGCGTCTCCCACGATGGCGGCGGCGAGCCTGTTCAGGTCCGCCGGCTTCTTCGAGCGCTTAGCCATTGCCAACAGCGTAGCGGCCGCGTCCCTTGCTCCGGGGCGGGTCTCCGGGGAGCCAGGAGATGCCCCGCAGCAGATCCGCGGGCTGGGCTTCGAGGGCGCCCGCGAGCCGCGCGAGCGTGTCGATCCGAGGCGTCCGCCGGCCCTTCTCCAGCAACCCAATCTCCGAGCGGTGAAGCTCGGCGCGGATCGCCAACTCCTCCTGCGAGAGACCGGCCCGGCGCCGGGCCATGAACAGATTGCGGCCGAACTTCTCGGCGACCGTCACGGCAGTTCCAGCCGTTCGAGATGGGCGATGGGCTTGGTGGGGCGAACGGCGGTGCCGTGGTGCTCCAGCAGTCCCGCGTTGATCAACTCCAAGACCGCCCGCGTGAGCGCTCCCCGGTGCCCGATCTCCCTCGCCAGTTCGGGGATCGTGCGCCAGTGGGGGTAGTTCTCCAAGGCCAGCGCCATCACCGCCCGTTCCAAGGGGATGCGGTCAGCCGGCCAGCGCCGCCTACGATTGCTCTGCATGGGAAGCCTCGCCTTCCTGTGCCGGGCGGGGGGCTGTTAGCGCAGCGCCCCCGCCGCTTCTCGCTCTATGACGAGGTGAAGCTAGCGCGGCTCCGAGTCCCGATGGGGCTCGGATTCAAACTGACCCACTACCGCTTCGGCGGCCCGCTATACTTTTTGAAGTAAAAGCGGATCGGATTTAGGGGATTTATCTAATGGCGACTGGCGCAGAGACCGAGCGAGCAGTGACGATCGAGGAGATCGAGCCCTTCGAGGCAGCGGCGGAGATCGAGGGCGGCGACGTCGTCCTGGTCGACACCCGCGAGCCCCACGAGTACCAGGAGGCCCACCTCGAGGGCGGCAAGCTGGTCCCGCCCGGCGTCCTCGCCGACGAGATCGCGGCTGCCGCCCCCGACAAGTCCGCGCGCACGATCCTCTACTGCCGCAGCGGCAACCGCTCGGCGATCGCCGCCGCCCAGCTGCAGGCGATGGGCTACGAGAACGTCGCCTCGATGGCGGGCGGCATCCTGCTCTGGCAGGAGCAGGGCCTGCCGGTCGTCTCCGCCTCGGGGATGACCGCCGAGCAGCGCGAGCGCTACTCGCGCCACACCCTGCTGCCCGAGGTCGGGGTCGACGGCCAGGTCAAGCTGCTGAACGCCAAGGTGCTGCTGCTCGGGGCCGGCGGCCTCGGGGCGCCGACCGCGCTCTACCTCGCCGCCGCCGGGATCGGCACCCTCGGCCTGGTCGACGACGACGTGGTCGACGCCTCCAACCTGCAGCGCCAGGTGATCCACAACACCGAGCGGATCGGGATGCCGAAGACCGAATCGGCGCGGCTGTTCATCGAGGCGCTCAACCCCGACGTCAACGTGGTCGAGCACCGGATGCGGCTCGACTCCTCCAACATCCTCGACGTGATCCGCGAGTACGACGTGATCGTCGACGGGGCCGACAACTTCCCGACCCGGTACCTGCTCAACGACGCCTCGGTGCGGCTGCGCAAGCCGGTCGTCTCCGCCTCGATTCTCAGCTTCGACGGCCAGATCTCCACCTTCGTCCCCTACGAGGGGCCCTGCTACCGCTGCCTCTACCCGACCCCGCCGCCGGCTGAGCTGGCGCCGAGCTGCTCCGCCAACGGGGTGCTCGGGGTGATGGCCGGGACGATGGGCACCCTGCAGGCCAACGAGGTGATCAAGCTGGTGCTGGGCAGCGGCGAACCGCTGGTTGGGCGGCTGCTGCTCTACGAGGCGCTCGGCACCCGGTTCACCGAGCTGAAGGTGCGCCGCGACCCGAGCTGCGCGATCTGCGGCGACGACGCGCCCCAGATCCCGGAGTCTGAGATGGGCCAGTTTCCCGACTACGACGCCTTCTGCGCGGGGTGAGACCGCTGCAAACCGGCGCATCTCGGCGTCCTCGGTCGGTTGGCTCGGGTCACGCACTTGAGTGCGCTCCCCTCGCCACCCTCCCTGCGTCCACCGAGCTGCTTGGTTTTCGCGGTCTCACATAGGATCGATTTATGGCAACTGTGAGGATCCCCCCAGTGCTGCGGCCGAAAACCGGCGGCCAGCCCGAGGTCGAAGCCGCTGGCGGCAACGTCGGCGAGGTGCTGAAGGCGCTGACCGGCGAGTTCCCGGACACCGGCGCCCAGCTGTTCGGCGAGGACGGCGAGCTCAACCGCTACGTCAACGTCTACCTCAACGACGAGGACGTGCGGGTGCTGGACGGCCTCGCCACCGCGGTCTCCGACGGCGACACGGTCGTCATCCTCCCCGCCATGGCCGGCGGCTGAGTCGGCTGCGAAAAATTTCCTGACCTGGACACCCCGTCCGTCGCTATACTTTTTGAAGTAAGGGGACGGCCAATGCTGCAAGACGAGCTACTCAACAAACCCTGCGGGGGCCGGTTCGGCAACATCGTCGAGTCGATCGGCAACACGCCGCTGGTCGAGCTGCCGCGGCTCTCGCCCAACCCGGACGTCCGCATCTACGCCAAGCTGGAGGGGCACAACCCGACCGGCTCGGTCAAGGACCGGGTGGCGAAATCGATGATCGAGATGGCCGAGGCCGAAGGGGCGATCGGGCCCGGCCAGACGATCCTCGAGCCGACCTCGGGCAACACCGGGATCGCGCTGGCGATGATCTGCCGCCGCAAGGGCTACCCGCTGAAGGTGGTGATGCCCGACAACGTCACCGAGGAGCGCACCCAGCTGCTGACCATGTACGGGGCGGAGATCGTCTACTCGGAGGGGGCCAAGGGCTCCAACGGGGCGGTCGAGGTGGCGCTGGAGATGGCCGAGGACCCGTCCTTCTACATGCCCTACCAGTACGGCAACGAGGCCAACCCGCTGGCCCACTACAACGGCACCGCGCTGGAGATCCTCGAGGAGCTGGACGAGGTGACCGCCTTCGTCGGCGGGCTCGGCACCGGCGGCACCCTGATGGGCAACGGCCGCCGCCTCAAGGAGGAAAACCCCGAGACGCTGATCGTCGCCGCCGAGCCGATGCAGGGCGAGCTGGTCCAGGGCCTGCGCTCCCTCGACGACGGCTTCATCCCGCCGATCATCGACCTCTCGATCCTCGACCGCAAGATCATGGTCTCCAACCGCGACGCGGTCGTCTGGACCAAGCGGCTGCTGGAGGAGGAGGGCGTCTTCGCCGGTGTCTCCTCCGGCGCGATCGCCGCGATCGCGGCCCGCATCGCCGGCGAGCTGGAGAGCGGCAACGTCGTCTTCCTGATCCCCGACGACGGCTGGAAGTACCTCTCCTCCGGCGTCTACACGAAGCCGATCGAGGAGCTCGGCGACCTGGACGCCACCGTCTGGTGGTAACCGCGAGTACCTGAGCTTGGCGCAACTCATGTCGTCCCGCGCGGTTTCGACCTCGCGAAAGAGTTCAACCAAAGGGGAGACGATGCGAAGGTCTTTGTCCGCTGTGTTCGTGTGCGTGGTGTTGGCGGGTCTGGTCTGGGCGGGTTCGGCGCAGGCCCGGATCGACCGGAGCTACGGCGACAACGGGGTGGCCAGTGTGCTGCCGTCGCTGCCCGCCTCCTGGGAGGACCAGCACGTCCTTCAGCTCGCGGCGGGGCGCGATGGCGGAACCTACGCCCTCCTCAGGGGGCAACACTGCGAGACCAGCAGGTACTACTGCCCCTGGACCTACGCTCTGGTCCGCTATTCGGGCGGTGGCCATCTCGATCTCGCCTTCGGCGGGGTCGGGTTCTACGAGCTCCCCTTCAAGCGGCAGCCGGTGCTTGCCGTCGACTCGGCCGGTCGCCCGGTTGTCGCCGAGGACGTCGAAGGCACGTTCACGATCGTGCGCCTCACGCCCAGCGGCGTTCCGGACCTAACCTTCGGAGGCGACGGCGAAGTGGGCATCCGGTGCGATTGCCGAAACAGCAACACGCGGCTGATCGCGGGTCCGCGCGGCACCCTGACGATCGCGGTGCCTCGCGCCGTCTATGGCGCCGGCCGGGGGAACGGTCGAACCGGGACCACCGTCGGTCTCGTCCGGCTGCGCGGGAACGGTTCCTTCGACAAGCGCTTCGGGGCGGCCGGCAGCGTCACCGTCGGGCTGCCGAACACGGCGATTTTCAGGGCCGCGGCCACCGCCAAGGGCGGCGCCCTCTATCTCGCCGGGGCGGGATGCTGCAAGGCGAGTCGGCGGGGCTACGTTGTGCGGATCTCGGCGAAGGGTCGCTATGACAGGCGCTTCGCGAGGGCCAGCGGACGGGCCCTGCGCGCGGTGAGGCGGTTTGGAACGTCCGGGCAGTCGGTGAACGCGGTGCTGCTGCGCTCCCGCGGGCGGATCGATCTGCTCGGCTCGGCCGGTCTCGACCGCGGATTCGTGCTGAGGTTGAACGGGCGCGGGGCCAGGGTTCGCAACTTCGCCAGGAAGGGCCTGCGGGGGATGCCGCTGCCGATCGATGCCGCCGTTCGCGGCAGCCGCGGCGCGACGGTGGCGTTGAGTGACACGAACCTGCGTGGGATCGGCATTTTGGTGCGAATGCGGTTCGACGGTCGGATGGACCGCCGCTTCGGGCGGGGGCCGATTCCCGGCAGCGAAGGCGAAGGCGATAACCAGATCGTGTCTCTGGCCGGGCGTCGGGTCCTGGCGCTCTCGCTCGAGTTGCGGGAATGCCGCCAGTACTGTCCCCCGGAGGCGCAGATGATCCGCTATTCCGAATAGCGGATCGGCGGAGGGACGTCCGGTGCGCGTGTCCCGCGGAGGGGGTTGGGCCGTGGTGGCGGTGCTTGCCGCGGCCGCCGCAGCCCTGGCTTGGGCGTCTCCCGCTGCCGCCAGGGACGGGGGAAGGTCGTCGCTTCCCCTTCGTTTCTTCGGTGTCGCCCCCCAGACGCCGCTCGGCCCGGCGGACTTCGGGAGGATGCGAGGCGCCGTCGGGACGCTGCGGATTCCGTTCAACTGGTCCGAGCTCGAGCCGAAGCCGGGAACCCACGACTTCGACCGCCTCGACGCCGAGGTGCTGGCCGCAGCCGCCCACCGGATGACGGTCCTCCCGGTCGTCTACGGGACGCCGGCCTGGCTCGCCCCCGACCCGGCACGCCCGCCGCTTGCCTCGGCGCGGGCGCGCCGGGCCTGGGCGTCCTTCCTGCGCACCCTCGTCCGGCGGTACGGACCTCGCGGCTCGGTCTGGGAGGGCGCCCGGCGCCGAGAGCCAATCCATAGTTGGCAGATCTGGAACGAGCCGAACTTCCGCCTCTTCTGGCGCCCGCACCCGGCGCCGCGCCTCTACGCCCGGCTGCTCTCGATCTCGAGGTCGGCGCTGCGGCGCGCCGACCGGCGGGCGCGGATCGTCGGCGCCGGAGTCGCTCCGGTCAGCGCCGGGATCGCGCCCTGGCACTTCCTGCGCAGGCTCTACCGCGTCCCCGGGGTCAAGCGGAGCCTGGACGTCGTCGCCCTGCATCCCTACGCGGCAAGGGTCTCGCTGATGAAGATGGAGGTCCGTGCGGTGAGAACCGTCCTCGACCGGGCTGGGGCCCGCCGCACGCCGCTGTTGATCAGCGAGCTCGGCGTCGCCTCGTGGGGCTCGGTCCCCTCGGCCTTCGTTCGCGGCAGGGCCGGGCAGGCGAGCTTCCTGAGGCGCGCCTACGGCTGGCTCGTGAAGCGACGCCGATCCCTCCGCATCGCCGGCGTCTACTGGTTCACCTGGCGGGACGTGGACCGGTTGGATCGCCACTGCGCCTTCTGCCAGGGAGCCGGGTTGATCGACCGCCGGGGCCGCTCGAAGCCGGCTTGGCGGGCCTACCGACGGATGGTGGCGCAGGCGAGGAGGAAGGCGGCACGCGGTCGTCTCAGCCGCTAGCCTCGCTGCGTGAAGATCTCCCGGCAGCTGATCGACGAGATGGTCGCGCACGCGCGCGAGGATCTGCCCAACGAGTGTTGCGGGATGATCGGCGGGCGCGACGGGGTGGCGACCTCGGTGGTGCGGGTCGAGAACGCCGCGGCCAGCCCGCTGCGCTACGAGATGGACCCGCAGGGCCAGTACGACGCGCTGAAGTCGATCGAGGACGGCGGCGACGAACTGCTGGCGATCTACCACTCCCACACCAAGAGCGCTGCCTATCCCTCCCAGACCGACGTCAACCAGGCGGTCGCCTGGCCCGAACAGGTCTACGTGATCGTCTCGCTTGCCGACTCCGAGGCCCCCGACGTCAAGGCCTTCCTGCTCCAGGACATGAAGATCGCCGATGTCGAGCTCGAAGACGCATAGCTCCAGCGCCCACAAGCGGGGCGCCCACGGCGGCGGCGGTGACTCCGGTCATGGCGGTGGCGGTGGCGGCGGCGGAGGCGGCGGTGGCGGCAAGCTGGTCAAGGTCGGCTTCGGTCGCAACCAGGCCGAAGCCGAAATGCTGCAGGGGCTGCTGAGCGAGGCCGGAATCCCAAGCGTGCTGAAGCGCAGCGGCGGCTTCGACAACCCCGACTTCCTCTCTGCCGGGCCGCACGACGTCTACGTCGCGGCGACGATCGCGCCCCGGGCGCGCGAGTTGCTTGCCGAAACGATGCTGGAGAGCGAGGACGAGGAGCGCCAAGAGCTGGCAGGGGCGGCGGCGCTGCGTCGCGACGGGGCCGAGGTCTCGCCGGCCCGCCTCGCCTTCTGGATCGGGATCGCCTTCCTCGCCGCGGTGCTGCTGCTCTTCGGGCTCTACCAGGCAACCTGAGTCGCAGCCCGGAACGGGCTACGGGCGGATAGCGACACTGAACCGCCTCCGCTCAGGCGACGCCGGCCGGCCGGGCCATCATGCTGCGCAGGTGGTCGCGCCAGGCGGATTCGATGTCGCGGAAGCGGGCGTCGAAGGCGTCTTCGAGGGTGACCGCGGGGCCTCCCGGCAGCAGCCGGGCGACCAGTCGCTCGCAGGCCTCGGGGCCGCGCTCCTCCTCGAGCAGGTCGAAGATCGTGCCGCCGAGGATCACCGCGTCGCGCGGCGAGGGCGGGAACGAGGGGCGGGAGCTCTCGCGGAGGCGTCGGATCACGGCGGCCCGGTAGAGGCCGACCTGGCGCGAGAAGTACTGGGCGGCGCCCTCGACCATCCAGGTCCAGCGCAGGTAGCGAACGAAGCGGCGCGGCGTCCAGGAGGGGGGGAGGTCCGGGTTGTTGACCGCGACGACCAGCTGCGCGTAGAGGCGCTCGGCGGTGCCGCGCAGCGCCTCCAGCGAGTCTTCGCCGGCCGCTCGCCGCTCCAGGTTGGGGTCGCTCAGCACGTGCAGCTCGGTTGCCATCGCCCAGCCGGCGAGGTAGCGGCGGCCGGCGGCAGCCGCCGACCAGCGGGCGGCGGGCAGGAACGGGTGGGCAAGGGTCAGCCAGACCGGGTTGGTGTGGACGACGACCGTGACCTCGTCCGGCACCTGCGGGAAGCGGTCTTCCAACCGCAGCCGCAGGTTCTCCATCCGGTCCAGCGTCCGCTCCGCGAATGCCGCATCGTCGGAGTCGTGCCTCGCTGTGAAGCTCAAGGACTCGGTCTCGATCCAACTCATGGCGACCCCCAGGCTAGAGCCTGCGCTCGACTGACCAAGCAGCTCAAGGACGCGGGAGCGATTGTGCTCCGCACATGAGCGACGAGGACGCCGAGATGCGCCGGTCAGACGAGCGCAGGCTCAGCCTGCTCGCAGACGGCCTTGATCTCGCTGCGAGCCCGGTCGAACTCCTCGTCGGCCATCACCGGGGTGCCCTCGAAGGGCAGTTCGCGATCGATCTCGACCCAGGAGCGGCAGCCGTGGTACTCGTCGCGGACCCGGACCGTGACCGGCCGCGGGATCCGGTGGACCCGCAGCAGCAGGATGTGGAGCGGGTGGCGGCGCTTCCAGTTGAGCCGCTTCTCCGCGTAGTCCGGAGTCCAGACGTAGTAGGGCGAGAGGCAGTCGAGGGTGCGACGGTCGTTGATCGTGACGTGGTCGGTGACTTCGGCCCAGGCCCGCAGCCGGACGCGGTCGGGCTGGGGGATGCCGCCGTCCTGGAGCAGCGCCTTCGGCGGCGGCTCCTCGTCCGGCCAGACACCCTCCTCGAGCGCTCTCCGCAGCTCCGGGTGGTGGGACTCGCGCACCAGGTCGTTGCGCTGGTGGTCGAAAGTCGGGTAGAGGAAGAAGCGCTCGTGATCGAGCTCGAAATGCTTGTTCTCCTCACGGATTCCGCCCTTGCGGAGGGTCAGCAGCTGCTCACCCTCGGCGAGCGCGCGGACCGTTACGGCCCATTCCTTCAAAGCGATCGGCATTAGTTCGTTTACCTTCAGAAAGATCGATGTCGAGGGGATTGGGCCGGCGTACAGCCTCAGGCCGCATTCGCTCGCGGCCGTGCGCCCGCCCAGGGCCGCGCATTCTAGACCAGCCCGCCCAAAACGCCAAATTCGTGACGTTTGCAGCGAGGTTTGTCAGCCGAGGCCGGCGCCGCCGGGGGTTTCGATCCGCAGCCTGTCGCCGGGGGACAGCTCTCCCTCGGCCTTGCTCGGCAGCGGCTCGCCGTTGCGGAGGTTGCGGCCGGTGAGGCCGTCGCTGCCGCCCTCGCGGCCACGCGGCGGGTGGCGGCGGCGCTCGGTGATCAGCGTGAACCGGACCGGCGCCAGCGCCTCGATCTCGCGGACGATCCCCTCGCCGCCGCGCTGCCGACCCTCGCCGCCGCTGCCGCGGCGCAGCGCCAGCTCGGTGACCCGCAGCGGGAACTCGGTCTCCAGCGCCTCGACCGGGGTGTTGAGCGTGTTCGACATCGCGACGTGGATCGCGCTCGGGCCGTCGGCCTGTGGGCAGGCGCCCTGGCCGCCGCCGATCGTCTCGTAGTAGGTGAACTCGTCGTTGGCGAGGGTGAGGTTGTTCATCGTCCCCTGGCCCTGGGCGGGGACGGGGCAGGCGCCGGCGAGAGCGGCGAGGACGAGGTCGGCGACCCGGCTCGAGGTCTCGACGTTGCCGGCGGCGACGGCGGCGGGGAAGGAGGCGTTGAGCAGGCAGCCGGAGGGGGCGAGGACCTCGATCGGGCGGTGGGCGCCGGCCGAGGGCGGGCCGTCGGGGTCGGTCAGCACCCGGACCGCGAAGAAGGCGGCCGACTTGGTCACCGAGAGCGGGCAGTTGAGGTTGCCGTCGACCTCGGGGTCGGTGCCCCCAAAGTCGAGCGTCAGCCGGTCGCCGGCGATCCTCGCCTCGACGCGGAGGGTGACGTCGCGCTGCTCGCCGCCGGGTCCGTCCGCCTCGAGCAGGTCCTCGGCCCGGTAGGCGCCGTCGGGCAGCTCGGCCAGCGCGGCGCGGGTGCGGCGCTCGGTGTAGGCGAGGATCTCGGCCATCCCGGCCCGCAGCCCGTCCAGCCCGAGCCGCTCGACCAGCTCGCCGAGTCGCAGCTCGCCGACCCGGTTGGCGGCGGCCTGGGCGCGCAGGTCGGCGAGGCGCTGGCGCGGGGCGCGCATCTGGCCGGCGAGCCGCTCCAGCTCGGCCTCGGTGGCCCGGGTCGGGGGGATGACGACGCCCTCGTCGGCGAGGGTGCGCGAGAAGCTCGGCATGCTGCCCGGGGTGGGGCCGCCGACGTCGGCGTGGTGGGCGCGGCTGGCGGCGAAGCCGAGCAGCTCGCCGGCCGCGAAGACCGGCGTGATCAGGGTGATGTCCGGCAGGTGGGTGCCGCCCCGGTAGGGGTCGTTGAGGATCCAGGCCTGCCCCGGCTCGTGGTCCCGGTCGAGGACGGCGGCGACCGCGTCGGGCATCGAGCCGAGGTGGACGGGGATGTGCTCGGCCTGCATCACCAGCTCCCCGGTGGCGTCGAAGAGCGCGGTCGAGCAGTCGTGGCGCTCCTTGATGTTGGCCGAGTAGGCGGAGCGGATCAGCGTCGCCCCCATCTCGTCGCAGGCGGCGCGCAGGCCGCCGACCAGGACCTGCAGCGTGATCGGGTCCAGCGAACTCATCGCGCGGTTCCTTTTTCGCGCTCTGGGCCAATAAGGAACCGCGCGATGATCGTGCCGGTGTCGTCGACGGTGGCGTCCCAGCCCGGGGGGAGGACGAGGGTCGACTCGGGCAGCTCGAAGACGACCGGGCCGGTGGCGGCGGTCCCGGCCGGGGGCTCGCCGCGCAGGACCGGGGTCTCGACCCACTCCTCGCCGAACCGGACCGGGCGCGAGGCCTCGGTCAGGGCGCCGGCCGCGGCGGCGACCGGGCGCGGCGCCGGGCCGGGGGAGACGAGGGCGAGCCGGATGTCGACCAGGACCACCTCGCCGTCGGGGTCGCGGTGTCCGTAGCGCTCTTCGTGGGCGCGCTCGAAGCCGGCGACCAGCTCGGCCGGGTCGGGGTCGACCGGGCCGGGGACCGGTAGCTGGAAGGCCTGGCCGGCGTAGCGCAGCTCGTAGACGACCTCCGGGGTCGCCTCCTCCAGCCCGTCGCCGGCGGCGGAGACCAGCCGCTCGACCTCGGCGGCGATCCGCTTGGCGCTCAGCTCGTCGCCGCTCAGCATCACGGTGCGGGCGGTGTCGCGGCGCCGGTCCGAGGCGCAGAGCCCGAGCGCCGAGAGGACGCCGCTGGCCCGCGGGCAGAGGATCGTCTCGACCCCCAGCTCGGCGGCGATCGCCGCGGCGTGCATCGGGCCGGCGCCGCCGAACGGGAGCAGCGCGAAGCGGCGCGGGTCGACGCCGCGCTCCACCGTCACCACCCGCAGCGCCCGCACCATCTCCTGGTTGGCGACCCGGACGATCCCGGCCGCGGTCTGCAGCCGGTCGAGCCCGAGCTCGGCGGCGAGCCGGTCGACGGCCGCCTCGGCCGCCGCCGCGTCGAGCGCCACGCCGCCGGCCAGCCGCGAGTCGGCGGCGAGGTTGCCGAGCACCAGGTTGGCGTCGGTCACGGTCGGCTCCGCGCCGCCGCGTCCGTAACAGGCGGGACCGGGCTCGGCCCCGGCCGAACGCGGCCCGACCCGCAGGGCGCCGCCGGTGTCGCGCCACCCGACCGAGCCGCCGCCGGCCCCGACCGTGTGCACGTCGACCATCGGCAGCTGGATCGTGCGGCCGCCGATCCGGCGCGAGTCGGTGCGGCGGACCGCCCCGTCCTCGACCACGCAGACGTCGCAGGAGGTGCCGCCCATGTCGAAGCCGAGCGCGTTGCCCTCACCGCTCAGCCGGGCCAGCACCGCCGCCCCGACCGCGCCCCCGGCCGGACCGGAGAGGACGCTCCAGGCCCCGGCCCGGGCCGCCTCGGGGGCGGGGACGACGCCGCCGGAGGAGCGCATCACCAGCGGCTCGGGCAGCCCCCCCGCGGCCGCCGCCTCGCCGAGCCGGCCCAGGTAGCGCCCGAGCAGTGGGCTGAGGTAGGCGTCGATCGCCGTGGTCGAGCAGCGCTCGTACTCGCGGAAGCGGGGCAGGACCTGGTGCGAGGCGGAGACGTGGACGCCGGGCAGGCGGTCGCGCAGGTGGTCGGCGAGGCGGCGCTCGTGGCTGGGGTCGAGGTAGGAGAAGAGCAGGCAGATCGCAACCGACTCGGCGCCGCTCTCGGCCAGCAGCGCGGCGAGCCGCTCCGGCTCGGCCTCGGCCAGCGGGGTGACGACCCCGTCCGGCCCGATCCGCTCCTCGGCCTCGAAGCGCAGCTCGGGCTCGATCAGCGGCGCCGGCTTCGGGGCGCAGAGCCGGTAGAGGTCGGGCCGGTCCTGGCGGGCGATCTCCAGCAGGTCGGCGAAGCCGCGGGTGGCGACCAGCGCCGTCCGCGCCCCCCGTTCCTCGAGCAGCGCGTTGGTGCCGACGGTCATCCCGTGGGCGAAGGTCTCGACCGCGGCGGGCTCGGCTCCGGCCCGCTCCAGCACCGCGCCAACCGCGCGCATCACCCCGGCCGACTGGTCCCCCGGCGTGGTCGGCACCTTGGCGGTGTGGACGGAGCCCGCGTCGAGCAGGACGGCATCGGTGAAGGTCCCGCCGACGTCGACCCCGAGCAGCATGGCGCCAAGCTACCGCGCCACGGCCTCAGTCCCAGCGCTCGCGGCGCGTCGCGCCGTCGGGGCCGAGGACGACGTGGACGCCGTCGAGCCCGGGGTCGGCGCCGGGGAAGTCGACGCGGCGGTGGCCGCCGCGGGTCTCGCGGCGCTCGCGGGCGGCGGCGGCGACCGCGCGGGCCAGCGGGTAGGGGTCGGCGGCCAGCTCGGCCAGCGCCGCGGGCTCGCGCAGCGGGCCGGCGAGGCGCCAGACGGCCTCGCGCGTCGCTTCGGTGGGCGGGCCGAAGCGCCATTCGGGCAGCGGCGGCCGGCCTGCCGCGAGCTCCTCGTCCAGCGCCGCCGCGGCGGCGCGGCCGCCGAACACGAAGCACTCGCTGAGCGAGTTGGAGGCGAGCCGGTTGGCGCCGTGCAGCCCGGTGCAGGAGCACTCGCCGACCGCGTAGAGGCCGGGCAGCGAGGACCGCCCGTCGAGGTCGACCGCGACCCCGCCCATCGTGTAGTGGGCGGCGGGGGCGACCGGGACCGGCTCGGCGCGCGGGTCGAGCCCCGCCTTGGCGAGCGAGGCGAAGACGTTGGGGAAGCGGGCGGGGTCGATCTCCCGCAGGTCGAGCGTCACCGCGCCGCCGTCGCGGCTGTGGTCGAGGATCGCCGCCGTGACCGCGTCGCGCGGCGCCAGCTCGTCGGTGAACCGCTCGCCGTCGGCGTCGAGCAGCGTAGCCCCCTCGCCGCGCACCGCCTCGGTGATCAGCAGGCCGTCGAAGCGGGTACCCGGAAGCGCCAGCGCGGTCGGGTGGAACTGGCAGAACTCGAGGTCGGCGAGGTCGGCCCCGGCCGCCGCGGCCAGCACCGGGCCGGCCCCGATCGCCCCGCGCGGGTTGGTGGTCCGCCGCCACAGCGCCGCGGCGCCGCCGGTCGAGAGCACGGTCGCGGCGGCGGCGAGCGGGCCGCTGTCGGTGAGCACCCCGTGGCAGCGGTCGCCGTCGCTCCAGAGAGAGATCGCGGAGGTCTCCTCCAGCACCTCGATCCCGGCCTCCGCGGCGACCATCGCCGCCAGCTTCGAGGTGATCTCGGCCCCGGTCTGACTACCGCCCGCGTGGACGATGCGGCGGCTCGCGTGGCCGCCCTCCAGCCCCAGCGCCAGACGGCCCTCGTGGTCGAGGTCGAAGGCGACGCCGCGCGCCTGCAGGTCTCGCACCACGGTGGGCGCCTCCTCGACCAGAGCCCGCACCGCGGCGGTGCGGCAGAGGCCGCGACCGGCGGCGATCGTGTCGGCGGCGTGGCGCTCTGGGGAGTCGCCGGGCTCCAGCGCCGCCGCCAGCCCGCCCTGCGCCCAGAAGCTGGCGCTCAGCGAGAGCGGGGTGCGGGAGACGAGGCAGACGCGGCCGCCCTGCTCGGCGGCCCGCAGCGCGGTCCAGAGCCCGGCGGCGCCGCCGCCGACCACGGCGACGTCGAACTCGCGGCTTGCCGCTATCGCCCCTCAGCCTCTCGGCGAAGTGCCTCCAGCTGCTCCCGCAACCAGGCGGCGGCGGCTTCGCGTGCCCGCGCCTTCTCGTCCTCGACCGCAGCCTCGGCCTCGCCGGCCCGGCGCTCCGCGGCGGCGATCCGCTGCTCCGCGGCCTCCGCCTGGGCCTCGATCTCGCCCAGCCGCTCCTCGGCGGTCGCGATCGCCTGCTGCTTCGCCTCGCGCTCCGCCTGCAACGCTTCCTCGTGCTTCAGCTTCAGCGCCTCCACGGTCTCGTCGGCCTGCGCCCGCTGGCGCTCCAGGTCCGCCTCCAGCGCTTTGATCTCAGCCTCGGCCCGCTGCTCGGCCTCGGCTGCCGCCTTCGCGGCCGCCTCCAGCTGGCGCTCGGCCTTCTCGATTTGGGACTTGGCGCCCGCCTCGCCCGGCTTTCCCGCATCCGTGCTCATGCGCTCAATCTATTACCGCACCGGTGTCGACGCAGCGGTAGGCCTCGACGAGGCGCTCCGCCATCCGCGCCGCGGAGAGCGAAGCGGCCCGGGCGGCGCCATCGACCCGGGGGTCGGCGCGCTCCAGGTGGGGGCGGGCGACCGCGCTCCAGACGGCCGGGTCGAACTCGGCGCAGAGGCAGCCGGCGACGCCGGCAAGCGCGTAGGGGGCGACCCCGACCGGGGTTGAGAGCACCGGCACGTCGCAGGCCAGCGCCTCGACCGCGGCGAGCCCGAAGCCCTCGTAGTCGGAGGTGACGAGGACCGCGTTGGCGGCGTTGACCCAAAGCGGCATCCGCTGCGGCGGGATCGAGCCGCCGGTGCGCAGCTCCGCCCCGCAGGCAGCGGCCAGCTCGGCGGCGCGGTCGTGGCGCTTCTCGGGTCGGGCCGGGTTGGCGGGGAAGAGGAGGAAGGGGCGGTCGGGGTCGAGGCCGAGCGAGCGCCGTGCCTCGGCGCGCAGTTGCGGCCCGAAGCGGCTGAGGTCGGGGCCGCAGGGGAGGACCGCGGAGCTGGGGACGGGGGGGAGGCCCGGGCGGCCGTCCTCGGCGGCGAACAGGGCTCGCGAGACGGCCGCGACCAGGTCGACCCGCCAGGCGAGCCGGCGCGACAGCGCGCCGACCAGGCGGTGGCGGACGTCGGTGCCGTGGAAGGTGACGATGAGCGGCCGGGCCCCGGCCAGCTTCGCGACCCAGCCGGCGAGCCCGTAGTGGGCGTGGACCAGGTCGAAGCGCTCGCGTCGCAGCAGGGCGCGCAGCCGCCGCGTCGCCGGCAGGTACTCGGAGCGGCCGCGGGGGAAGGAGAAGACCTCGACCTCGACCCCGAGCCGCCGCGTCTCGGCCACCTGGTCGCGCACCCACTGGCCGCGCTGCGGCGCCTCCTCGTCGGGCTCGAAGTTGGTGACGACCAGGACGCGCACCGGCGTCAGGGTATCCGCCGTCCCAGAGCCGACACGGAGCCGCGACGCAACCGGCGCTTTCTTGTCTTGTTCGGTGCGCCCCCGCCGCCCAGCATCGGTCGCCAACCGAACGAAGGGAGGCATCGATGCTGTACACGCTGCTCGGCTACCTGCACGCGGCCGTCACCTGGCGGCTGCGAGCGATCCGCCGCCTGGCCGGCGAGCGAGGTCAGGGCACGGTCGAGTACGTCGGCCTGATCCTGCTCGTCTCGCTGCTGATGGTCGGGATGGTGGCGGCGATGAAAGGGTTCAACGGCAAGCAGGGGACCCAGTTGGCCGACGTGATCGTCGACAAGATCAAGGAGGCGGTGAACAAGGTCGCCTTCAAGTAGACGGGGCAGTGGCGCTTTTCTTCGGGATAGCCGAACAAAAGCGCCACTTCCGCCTCGGCCCTGAAAGGATCGGGCGGGCGCGGACACTAGGTGGGTAGGCCAGTGACCGATCTCGACCGCCGCCTGAGGGCTGAAATCAGAGCCGCCCGCTTCGAATCCGTGTTCCGCAACGCGTATCCGCGCGTGCTTGCCTATGCGCTGCGCCGCACCGACGACCGCCACGGAGCGGAGGAGGTGGCGGCCGAGACCTTCCTGATCGCCTGGCGGCGGCTCGATGACGTGCCGGCGGACTCGGTCCCCTGGCTGCTGGGCACGGCGAGGAAGGTCCTCGCCAACCAGCGGCGATCGGCGCGGCGCCGCGACGGTGGGTTGCACGCCCCGCTGGATGCGGCGGAGAGGGCGGTCGACCCGACGACCTCGACCGCCGACCTGGTCGCCGACCGGGAGGCGTTCGCCACCGCGTTCGCGGCGCTGGAGGAGCGCGATCGCGAGGTCCTGGCGCTGACCGCCTGGGAGGGACTGGAGCCGCGCGAGGCAGCCGTGGTCATGGACTGCACGGCGACCGCCTTTTCGGTCCGCCTGCACCGGGCGCGGCGCCGGCTGATGAAAGAGCTGCGCGCCAGCGGACACTCACTTGGCGACGAACACCGAAACCCCGGCCAGCCACAGGCGGGAGCGGCGGAGGCGAGATGAAGACGAAGGACGACAGCCTGATCCGACAGCTGCGCTCGATCGACCCGGTGGACGAGGCGGCGCTCCGGCGCGAGCTCCTCGACACGGACGTCGAGGAGCTGCTCCAGTCCATCCTCGGCTCCGACCCACCGGAGCCCGAGCGGGAGCGTCCGCGCCGCGAAGCCCGGCCGCCGTTGTTCCGACGCCTCGCCGCCCCGGCGGCGATCGCCGGGATCCTGGTCGCCGCGATCGTCCTGACCCTGGTCGGCGCGGTCGGGGGAGGCGACAACGCGGTCTCGGCGCTGGACGACGTCGCCGCCGCAGCGGCTGCCGCCCCGGCTCCGGCGCAGGGCCTTCCCTACACGCACCTGAAGACCCGGAGCACCTCCGTCGACACGGCGGTGGCGAAGGGCGAGGCGTGGTCGGTCCGGCGGACCGAGACCCGCGAGGTGTGGCTGGCCGACGACCGGCCGGGGCGGCTCCGGGTCACCGTCGACCCGCCTGAGTTCGTGGGACCGGGCGACCGTACGGCCTGGGAAGCGGCGGGGCGGCCGAGCTTCCTCGCCGGAGGCTTCGAGGGCCGGAGCTTCGAGCGACCGATCCCGGCCGGTGAGGGCGGGCGCGAGGATCTCGGCCTCGACCCGACGACCCTGCCGACCGATCCCGACCTGCTCTACGAAAAGCTTGCTCAACAGGCGGTGGGAGGCCGCAGCAGCGCCCCTCCGGGCGCACGTACCCTCGACCTGATCGCCGCCACCCTGCGCGATCCGGCGACGCCCCCGGAGGTCCGGGCGGCGCTCTACGAAGCGGCGATCGCGATCCCCGGCATCGAGTACCTGGGGGAGGCGACCGACTCGATCGGCCGTCGGGGGCTCGCGGTCGGCGTCACCTCCGACTACTCGGGCGCGGCGAGCACCTACTCGCTGATCTACGACCCGGAGACGTCGCAGGTGCTGGAGACGAGGACGACCGCCCTGGAGCCGCCGGAATTCGCCGATGCGGAGCCGCCGTTCACGGTCAGCGCCACCACCTACGTTAAGTCAAGCTACACCAATTAGTGTAACTAAACCGAATAAACAAGCTTCTGTAATCATCCGCCAACTGTTACTCAACAGATGGAGGAAAGATGCGTTTTCTCATGGCGCTGGTTGCCACCGCTTGCGCTGTTGTGGCCTTCGCGGGTGTCGCAGTGGCCGCGGAGGATGTGACCGACACCGAGGTCGGTTCGGAAGCACCCCAGGCAGTCGAAGCACCCCAGGTTGTCGAGACCACGGCCGGGGTTACCACCTACTCCGACGGCGTCAAGGTCTCCGTGGTCGCCGCCTACAGCGATTGCCCGAACGGCTGGGTGTGCATCTGGGAGCACGCCTACTACGAAGGACAGATGCTCCAGTTCCAGGACCGCGGCTACTGGCAGAACCTGTCCGCGTACGGCTTCAACGACAAGACCAGCTCCTGGCGCAACCGGATCAACCAGGACGCTCGCCTCGCCGAAAACACCAACGGCGGCGGCAACCGCATCTGCATGCAGCCCAACTCGGCCAACCCGGCGCTCGCCTGGTTCAACGACCTCGCCTCGTCGATCCGTCTCTACAAAACCAGCACCGTCTGCTGAGACGCAGTCCGCCCCGGGGACGCTTCGGCGCCCCGGGGCGGAGCCTTCACCGCGCGACGACGGACCGCCAAACGCGGCCCGGCATGAAAGACTCGGCCGATGCCTGCTTCGCGCAGCTACGACAGGGCGCCGGCCGACGTGCGGCCGGTGACGATCGATCGGGGGTTTGTCGAAAGCGCCCACGGCTCGGCGCTGATCTCGATCGGGAAAACGCGGGTGATCTGCACCGCCTCGGTGAGCGAGAACGTGCCGCGCTGGATGATGGGCAAGGGCAAAGGCTGGGTGACCGCCGAGTACGCGATGCTGCCCGCCTCGACCGGCGACCGCAAGCAGCGTGACATCGCCAAGGGCAAGCAGGACGGTCGCGGGGTCGAGATCCAGCGCCTGATCGGGCGCTCGCTGCGGGTGGTGGTCGACTTCAAGGCGCTGGGCGAACGCAGCGTCTACGTCGACTGCGACGTGCTGCAGGCCGACGGCGGCACCCGGTGCGCGGCGATCACCGGCGGCTTCGTCGCCCTGCGCCAGGCCTTCCAGGGGCTGGTGGACAAGAAGGCGATCGACGCGATGCCGCTGACCGGGACGGTGGCGGCGGTCAGCGTCGGCATGGTCAACGGCCGCGCCCTCTGCGACCTCGACTACGGCGAGGACTCCAACGCCGAAGTCGACGCCAACGTGGTGATGACCGGCGACGGCGGCCTGGTCGAGGTGCAGGCGACGGCGGAGCGGATGCCCCTCTCCCGCGCCTCGCTGGACGAGCTGCTGGGGCTGGCCGAGGGCGGTATCGCCCGCCTGCGGGAGGTGCAGGAGCGGGCCGCTTGATCCTCGCCACCCGCAACGCGCACAAGCTGGGGGAGATGCGGGAAATGCTGCCCGGGCTGGAGCTGCGGCCGCTGCCGCCGGAGCTGCCCTCGCCGGTCGAGGACGGCGACAGCTTCGCCGCCAACGCGCTGATCAAGGCCCGCGCCGCGCGGGCGGCGACCGGCGAAGCGGCGATCGCCGACGACTCCGGGATCGAGGCCGAGGACCTCGGCGGCGCCCCCGGCATCTACTCGGCCCGCTACGCCGGCGAGGGGGCGAGCGACGGCGAGAACCTGGCGAAGCTGCTGCGGGAGGTCGACGCCGCCGGGGGTGGGCGCCGCGCCGCCTACGTCTGCGCGATCGCACTGGTCGACGCCGACGGCACCGAGCGGGTCTTCGAGGCCCGTTGCGAGGGCCGGCTGCTGCGCGAGGGCCGCGGCGAGGGCGGCTTCGGCTACGACCCCGCCTTCGTCCCGGACGACACCGACGACGAGCGCACGATGGCCGAGCTGAGCGCCGCCGAGAAGCACGCGATCAGCCACCGCGGCCGGGCCGCCCGCCTGCTCGCCGAGCAGCTCACGACCGGGTAGGGGGAGCCGTGTCGCAGACGAAGAGCGGCGCCGCCGCGATCTCGATCGCCTCCAACTCGGTCCTGATCCTGCTCAAGGTGGTCGCCGGGGTGCTCACCGGCTCGATCGCGATCATCACCGAGGCGGTCCACTCGGCGATCGACTGGGTCGCCTCGGTGGTCGCCTTCGTCTCGGTCCGCAAAGCCGACGTCCCGGCCGACGCCGAGCACCCCTACGGGCACGAGAAGGTCGAGAACCTGGCCGCGGCGATCGAGGGGATCCTGATCCTGATCGGCGCCGCGGTGATCGTCTACGAGGCGACTCACCGGCTCGTGGTCGGCTCCGAGGTCGGCGCGCTCGGAATCGGGATCGCCGTGATGGCCCTCTCGACGCTGGCCAACGTCGTCGTCTCGACCTATCTCTACCGGCGCGCCAGGGCGCTCGATTCGCCCGCTCTCGAGGGAGATGCAGCGCACCTGCGAACCGACGCGATGACCTCGGCTGGGGTGCTGGTCGGCCTCGCCCTGGTCGAGATCACCGGCCTTGCGGCGCTCGACTCGATCACCGCGCTGCTCGTCGCCGGGGCGATCGTCGGCGCCGGGGTGACGATCCTGCGCCGTTCCTCGGGGGTCCTGGTCGACGAGGTCCTGCCGGGAGAGGAGATGGACCGGATCGAGCTGGCGATCGACAACGCTCGCACCGAGGAGGTCGCCGGGTACCACAAGCTGCGCGCCCGCCGCGCCGGCAGCCGCCGCCACATCGACCTGCACGTCCAGTACGTGCGCGGCACGAGCCTCGAGCGTGCCCATGAGCTGGCCCACGCGATGCGCGCCTCGATTGAGACCGAGATCCCCCGCGCCGAGGTCCTGATCCACGTCGAGCCCGAGACCTCGTTCCGCGATCCGCACGACGCCGGCGACGGCCCCTACCGCGCCGGTTAGCAGGCCGGAGGTTGGGGTCAGCGCGGCGGGAGCAGGTTGACGCCGGCGGCGAGGCCGACGGCGACCAGGGTGATCGCGTAGCCGGTGTAGCCGCTGAAGGCGAAGAGGACGGCGGCGACCGCGCATACGCCGACGACGGTGATCCAGGAGGCTCGGGCCAGGGGCATCGGTCGGTATTTTCACCGAGATGAAGGACGACCGCGTCAACGTGGCCTCCGGCGGCAACTCCGCGGAGGCGGCGCTTGCCTTCCTGACCGAGATGACGCCCGACCTGCGCGGGGCGGCGATCCTCGCCGGCGACGGCGCCGTCCTGGCCGCCACCGCCGAGCCGGGGCGGTGGGGCGAGGACGCGGCGCGGCTGCTGGCGGTCGCCGACGCGGCCGAGGGGGAGCCGGTCGAGCAGGTCCACGTCGCCACCGAGCAGGGCGAGGTCTTCGCGCTGCGCCACGGCGGTCTCGCCGCCGTTGCCGTCACCGAGCGCTTCCCGCTCGCCTCGCTCACCTTCTTCGACCTGCGCTCCACCCTGCGCGACCTCGCCGCCGAGCGGACGGAGCGCGATGCCGGTTAAGCCGCACCGGGTGCTGCTCGACCGCGTCTCCGGCTACGCCGACGAGGCGGCCGCCTACGTGCGCCGGCGCCGCGCCGCGCGGCGGCCCTTCGCCCGCCTGTACTACGAGAGCGGGCGCAGCGCCGATCACGCCGCCGACTCCGAGAGCGGCGCCGAGCTGTTCGTCGCCGCGGGCCGGCTGATCGAGGTCGCCGGCGTCGGGAAGCGGTCGCAGCGGTGAGCGCCCCGATCGACCCGGCGCTCGCCGAGCGCGTGCTGGCGCGCGCCCTCGCCAACGGCGGCCGCTTCGCCGAGGTCTTCGCCGAACGGCGCCGCGGCCTCTCGATGGCGGTCGACGAGTCGCGGATCGAGTCGGTGCAGTCGGGCGCCGAGGAGGGCGCCGGGGTGCGCGTGGTCGAGGGCGGCACCACCTACTTCGCCCACGTCGACGGTCTCGACCCGGCCGACCTCGAGCGGGCCGCCGACGAGGCCGCCGCGGCGCTGCGGGGCGAGCGGCGCGAGCCGCGGGCGCTGAGTGCGCGGGTCACCGAGGCGCAGCCGATCGCGGTCCGGCCCGAGACGGTCGAGGCGGAGCGCAAGGCGGCGCTGCTGCGCGAGCTCGACGAGCGGGCCCGCGCCAGGGGCGGCGAGATCGCCCAGCTCACCGCCTCCTACATGGAGGCGCGGCGCGAGGTCGCGGTCGCCAACTCCGACGGTGTCTTCGCGACCGACGACCGCACCAGGGCCCGGATCGGCGCCCAGGCGGTGGCGCGGCGCGGCGAGGTGGTCGAGACCGGCGCCGAGACGCTCGGCGGCCACCGCGGCTTCGAGCTGCTCGAAGACGACCCGGGGGCGATCGCCGAGCAGGCGGCCGGCAAGGCGCTGACCTTGCTCGACGCCGGGCCCGCTCCCTCGAGCTCGATGCCGGTGGTGGTCGGCGGCGGCTTCGGCGGCGTCCTCTTCCACGAGATGACCGGGCACGGGCTGGAGGCCGACCACGTCCAGAAGGGGGCCAGCGTCTACGCCGGCAAGCTCGGCGAGCGGGTCGCCCAGCCGCTGCTCAACGCCTACGACGACGGCCGCCTGCCGGGCGAGTGGGGGAGCGACGCGATCGACGACGAGGGCGCCCCGACCCAGAGGACGCTGGTGATCGAGGAGGGCCGCCTGGTCTCCTACCTCTACGACCACCTGACGGCGGAGCGCGACGGGGTCGCCTCGACCGGCAACGGCCGCCGCGAGAGCTTCCGCGAGCTGCCGATCCCGCGCATGACCAACACGTACATCGCGCCCGGCGAGTCGACCCCGGAGGAGATGATCGCCGCGGTCGAGCGCGGCTTCTACGCCGTCTCCTTCGGCGGCGGCCAGGTCGACCCGGCAACCGGCGACTTCGTCTTCGGCGTCAACGAGGGCTACCTGATCGAGGGCGGCAGGGTGACCCGGCCCTGCCGCGGCGCCACCCTGATCGGCAACTGCCTGGAGGCGCTGACGGCGATCGACGCGGTCGGCGACGACTTCTTCATGAAGACCGGGATCTGCGGCAAGGGCGGCCAGAAAGTCCCGGTCGGGACCGGCCAGGGCCACGTCCGGGTCGCGGCGATGACGGTCGGCGGGACCGAGCGATGAGCCCCGCCCCCGCAACGCGTGGTTCCTTTTTCGCGCTCAGCGCGAAAAAGGAACCACGCGTTGCTTGGAGGTTGCGGTGAGCGGGCTCTCCGAGGCTGCCCGCCGCGCTCTGGAGGCGACGCTTGGCGCCGGGGCGAGCGAGGCCGAGGCCTACGCGGTGCGCGACAGCGGCCGCGAGGTGCGGGCTCACGGCGGCGAGGTCGAGAGCCTCACCGCGGCGACCCGGACCGGGGTCGGAGTCCGCGCCTGGATCGACCACCGGGTCGGCTACGCCTACGGCACCGACCTCTCGGCGGCCGGCGTCGCCGAGATCGCCACCCGCGCCGCCGAGGCGGCCCGGATCGCCGACCCCGACCAGTTCGCGGCGCCGCCGCAGCCCGACCCGCCCGAGCCGCTCGAGGGCCTCGGCGACCCCTCGGTCGGTGCCTGGAGCGCCGCCCGGGTGGCGGAGCTGGCGCTGACCGTCGAGCGCACCGCGCTGGCCGCTGACGAGCGCGTCGCCGGGGTCGAGCAGGCGGTCTACGCCGACTCCGCCGAACAGGTCGCGATCGCCTCCTCGGCCGGGGTCGCCGGCGAGTACGAGAGCTCCAGCTGCTTCGCCTACCTGCAGGCGCTGGCCGAGGGCGAGGGGGCGCGGGAGACCGGACTCGGGTTCGGCCTCGCCCGCGGCCCCGCCGGCCTCGACCCGGAGGCGATCGGCGCCGAGGGGGCCGACCGGGCGCTGGCGATGATCGGCGCCTCGAAGCCCGCCTCGCGGGCCTGCCCGGTGGTGCTCGACCCGACCGTCGCGGCCAGCTTCGCCGGCCTGATCGGTAACGCGCTCGGCGCCGGCGCGGTGCAGCGCGGCCGCTCGCCCTTCGGCGAGCGGCTCGGCGAGGAGCTGGCCAGCGACGCCTTCGTCCTCCACGACGACGGCCGCGACCCCGCCGGCCCCAACTCCGCCCCCTTCGACGCCGAGGGCGTGCCGCGCCGCCGCACCGCGCTGATCGAGGGCGGCCGGCTGCGCAGCTTCCTCTACGACACCTACACCGCCAACCGTGGCGGCGAGCGCTCGACCGGCAACGCCAGCCGCCACGGCTACCGCTCGCTGCCCACCGTCGCGACCTCGAACCTGGTGGTCGGCAGCGGCACCGCCTCCGAGGCGGAGCTGCTGGCGGCAGCCGGCGACGGCGTCTACGTGACCGACGTCGCCGGTCTGCACTCCGGCGTCAACCCGGTCACCGGCGTCTTCTCGGTCGGCGCCTCGGGCCGGGCGATTCGCGGCGGTGAGCTGGCCGAGCCGGTCCGTGAGTTCACGATCGCCGGCGAGCTGGTGGCGATGCTTGGCGCGGTGCGGGCGGCCGGGGCGGAGGCGCGCTGGGTCCCGTTCGGGGGCTCGGTCAAGACCCCGCCGCTGCTGGTCGCCGAGCTGGCGATCAGCGGCTCGTGACAAACCGCACCGGCGCCTGCAGCGGGTTACGCCGAGCCCACTGTTAGATTGCGCCGGTCTTCAACCCCCGAGGAGGAATTTCGACGTGACCAAGGCTGAGTTTCTGGACCAACTGGCCGGCGACGACCGGCTCGGCAGCAAGAAAGCTGCCAGCGACGCTGTCGACGCCGTGCTCGACGCCATCACCGGTGCTCTCAGCGCCGGCGAGGAGGTCAGCTTCACCGGCTTCGGCAAATTCCACGTCGCCGAGCGTGGCCCCCGTCAGGGCGTCAACCCGCGCACCGGCGAGCGGATCACGATCCCGGGCGGCAAGGTGCCCCGGTTCTCGGCCGGCTCGGCTCTGAAGACCAAGGTCAAGGGCGGCTGAGGCAAGCTCCCTGACCCACTTCGCCGATCGGCTCGCGGCGCTCGTTTCGGAGCGCCGCAGCCAGATCTGCCTCGGCCTCGACCCCGACCCGGCCAAGCTGGCCGGGGACGGGGCCGGTGGTGAGGGCGCCACGGCCGCCGAGCGCGCCGCCGCCGCCGTCACCGAGCACTGCCGCACCCTGATCGACCGCGCCGGCCCGTCCTGCGTCGCGGTCAAGCCCCAGCTCGCCTGCTTCGAGCGCCTCGGCGCTCCCGGCTGGGCGGCGCTGGCCGAGGTCTGCGCGGCCGCCCGGGCGGCCGGCCTGCTGACGATCGCCGACGGCAAGCGCGGCGACGTCCCGGTCACCGCCGCCGCCTACGCGCAGGCGCTGGTCGGCGAGACGCCGACCCCCTGGGGCCCCGTCCCCGGGCTCGGCGCCGACGCCTTCACCGCCAACCCGCTGCTCGGCCGCGATGCCCTGGAGCCGCTGCTCGCGGCCGCCGCCGAGGCCGGGGCGGGGGTCTTCGCGCTGGTCCGGACCAGCAACCCCGGCGCCGCCGACGTCGAGGACCTGCCGGCCCCCGACGTCCCCCTGCACGAGCGGCTCGCCGCCCTGGTCGACGACCTCTCCGACCGGCTGCTCGGCAGCGGCGGGCTGAGCGGGATGGGCGCGGTGGTCGGCGCCACCGAGGCCGGCCACATCGCCCGGCTGCGCGAGCTGATGCCGCGCTCGGTCTTCCTGCTGCCCGGAGTCGGCGCCCAGGGCGGTCGTCCGGAGCTGCTGGGGGCGGCCTTTGCCGCCGGCCCGGCGGCGGCGATCGTCACCTCCTCGCGGGGGATCGCCGGCGATCCCGACCCGGCTGCTGCCGCGGAGCGACTGCGCGCCGCCACCTGGGGCATCTCAGGCGGCTGAGGCCGGCGCTGCCGCCGCCCGTCCCGTCGCTACGATCCTGGCGGCAGGGAGGGTCCTCCCGAGCCGATTCCCATGGACCAACGCACCAGCGCCCCCGCTCGTATCCTCGCCGCCGCAGCCCTGGCCGCTGCCGTGCTGGCGGTGATCGTCGTGGTCGCCGGGTCGAGCGGCGGCGACTCAGCCTCGAGCGGCGGCGAAGGGCAGGCCCGTGGCGGCGTCACCACGAAGCGCCCGAGCAAGCCGAAGACGCAGGCCAAGACCTATGTGATCAAGAGCGGAGACACCCTGGAAGGGATCTCCGAGAAGACCGGGGTCTCGGTTGAGGAGCTGCAAACCCTGAATCCCGAAATCGACCCGCAGATCCTGATCGCCGGCGAAACTCTGACCCTTCGATGAGCCGCGGCCGGAGGCGTGCCGCGATCGCGGCGGCGCTGCTGCTTGGCGCTCTGCTGCCCGCCGCCCCCGCGGGCGCGGCCGAGCAGGACCCGCAGCAGCCACCCGAGGTCGAGGCCCGCGCCTGGACCGTGGTCGAGGCGCGCAGCGGCGCGGTGCTCGCCTCCCGGGCGGCAGGGCGGCGGCTGCCGGTCGCCAGCGCCACCAAGCTGATGACTGCCTACGTGGCGCTGCGGGAGCTGCCGCTGCGGCGGCGGGTCGAGGTCGCGCCCTACGACGCGGCGCCGGTCGAGTCGGTGCTCGGGGTGCCGGCCGGCGAGCGGATCAGCGTCCGCGACCTGCTCTACGGCCTGATTCTGCGCAGCGGCAACGACGCGGCGCACACTCTGGCGATCGCCGCCGCCGGCTCGACCGAGCGCTTCGTGCGCAAGATGAACCGCTACGCCGCCGCGCTCGGCCTGGCCGACACCCACTACGCGAACCCGATCGGCCTCGACGACCCCGCCAACCACTCGAGCGCCCGCGACCTCGCGACCCTGACTCGGCGCCTGCTGCGCGACCGTTTCTTCGCCAGGGTGGCCGACGCCCGCAGCGCCGAGCTGCGCAGCCTGCGGCCGCCGCCGGAGATCACCAGCCGCAACGAGCTGCTCTTCATGGTTCCCTGGGCGACCGGGGTGAAGACGGGCCACACGCTGGGCGCCGGCTGGGTCCTGGTCGCCTCGGGGCGCCAGAAGGGCGTCGAGCTGGTCTCGGTGGCGCTTGGCGCCCCCACCGAGGAGGAGCGCTACGTCGCCAACCTGGAGCTGCTTGAGTACGGCTTCTCGCGCTACACGCGCCGCGTCCCCGTCCGCGCCGGCGAGGAGCTCGCCGACCCCGAGATCCGGTACTCCGGCGGCAGCCTGCCGTTGCGGGCGGCTCGCCGCGTCGCGGTCGGGGTGCGGGAGGGGCAGGAGCTGCGGACCGCGGTGCGCGCCCCGGCCGAGGTCGAGGGGCCGGTCCGGCGCGGCGCCGCGCTCGGCCGGGTCACCGTCTTCGTCGACGGCAGGCGGGTCGGGACGGCGCGTCTGCGGGCCGGGCGGGCGGTGCCGGCGGCCAGCGACTTCGACCGCCTCCGCGCCTTCGTCGGCGACAACTCGATCCCTATCGCGGTCGGCGGGTTCGTGATACTCATGATCGGGGTATTGCTGTACCGGCGGCAGTCCCGCGGAAACGATCGAGGGAGCGGAACCGGGTGAACGAAAAGTGATCCTCACCGTGACGCTGAACGCAGCGATCGACCGCACGGTCGCGGTGCCCAATTTCCGCCTCGGACGCCGCCACCGCTCGGTCGAGAGCCGCACCGTGGCGGGCGGCAAGGGCATCAACGTCGCCCGCGCCCTGACCCTGCTGGGGCGGCCGGTGATCGCGACCGGGTTCGTCGGCGGGCCGACCGGGACGCGGGTGGTCGAACAGCTGCGCGAGGAATCGGTGCTCACCGACTTCGTCCGGATTGCCGCCGAGACCCGGATCAACCTGGCGGTGATCGACCCCACCTCGGGCGACCAGACCGAGATCAACGAGCGCGGCCCGGCGGTCAGCCAGGTCGAGGTCAAGAAGCTGTTCGAGCGGATCGCCTACCTGGCCGGGGGCGCCAAGCTCTGCGTGCTGGCCGGCTCGCTGCCGCCCGGCGCCGGCGACGACCTCTACGCGCGCCTGGTCGCCGACCTCGGCCGCCGTGGCGTCCCGGTCATCCTCGACGCCGAGGGCGAGGCGATGCTGGAGGGGATCCGGGCCGGGGCCTCGATGGTCACCCCGAACGAGCGCGAGGCGGAGGAGCTGGTCGGCCAGGAGTTCGCCGACCGCGACGACCTCGCCCAGGGCCTTGGCGAACTGGTCCGGTTGGGCTCGACCGAGGCGGCGATCACGCGGCCGGAGGGCTGCGTGGCGACGGTCGGCGAGGGCTCCGAGCGGCGCCTGGTCGAGATCCACACCGAGCCCCTGGAGCCGGTCTCCACGGTCGGCTCCGGCGACGCCTTCCTGGCCGGCTACGTGGCGGCCCGGTACGAGGGCCGCTCGCCCGAGGAGTGCCTCGCCTACGGGGTCGCCGCGGGGGCCGAGTCGACCCAGCACTTCGGCGCCGGCACCGTCGATCGCAACCAGGTCGAGCGGCTGCTCGGCGAGGTCGCGGTCCACGACTTGGAGGTCCCCGCAGAAGTGTAGGCTGGCCTTTCAACGCCAGCCCTGGAGGACTCACTTGGAAATTGACATTGGCCGCGGCAAGAAGGGGCGGCGCGCATACGGTTTCGACGACATCGCGATCGTCCCTTCCCGCCGCACTCGCGACCCCGACGACATCGACATCAGCTGGACCCTCGGCCCCTACCGCTTCGAGCTGCCCCTCGTCGCCTCGGCGATGGACGGGGTCGTCAGCCCTGACACCGCCGTCCTGGTCAACCAGCTGGGCGGCCTCGGGGTGCTCAACCTGGAGGGCATCTGGACCCGGTTCGAGAACGCCGAGGAGATGCTGGAGAAGATCGCGGCCGCGCCGAGGCACGAGGCGACCCGGCTGATGCAGGAGATCTACACCGAGCCCGTGAAGCCGGAGCTGATCGGCCGCCGGGTCGCCGAGGTCAAGGAGCGCGGCGCCGTCGCCTGCGGCTCGCTGACCCCGCAGAAGGTGCGCGAGCACTACGAGATCGCGGTCGAGGCGGGGCTCGACATCCTCGTCATCCAGGGCACGGTGATCTCCGCCGAACACGTCTCGACCACGGTCGAGCCGCTCAACCTGAAGGAGTTCATCGCCGAGGTGCCGGTGCCGACCGTGGTCGGCGGCTGCGCCTCCTACTCGACCGGCCTGCACCTGATGCGGACCGGCGCGGTCGGGGTCCTGGTCGGGGTCGGCCCCGGCGCCGCCTGCACGACCCGCGGCGTGCTCGGAATCGGCGTCCCGCAGGCCACCGCGATCGCCGACGTCGCCGCCGCCCGCGCCCAGCACATGCTGGAGACCGGCGAGTACGTCAACGTGATCGCCGACGGCGGGATGCGGACCGGGGGGGACGTCTCGAAGGCGATCGCCTGCGGCGCCGACTCGGTGATGGTCGGCTCGCCGCTGGCCCGCGCCAAGGAGGCGCCCGGCCGCGGCTTCCACTGGGGGATGGCGACCTTCCATCCCTCGCTGCCGCGCGGCACCCGCGTCTCGACCAAGCAGGACGGGACGATGGAGGAGATCCTGCTCGGCCCGGCCCGGGAGAACGACGGCACCTTCAACCTGATGGGGGCGCTGAAAACCTCGATGGCGACCTGTGGCTACGAGGACATCCGCTCCTTCCAGCGGGCCGAGGTGATGGTCGCGCCGGCGCTGATGAGCGAGGGCAAGAAGCTCCAGAACGAGCAGGCGGTCGGCATGGGCTCGAACGGTCGGGCCGCCGTGTCGGCGGGAGTTGCCGTAAGCGATGACTGACCAGGTCGCCGCCCGCGCCGACGAGGAGCAGATCGTCGAGGCGGGCGGCGGGCCAGTTGACGCGCATGTCTTGGAGGAGGTGTTGGTCCTCGATTTCGGCGGCCAGTACTCGCAGCTGATCGCGCGGCGGATCCGCGAATGCGGGGTGTTTGCCGAACTGCTGCCGGTGACGGCTTCGGTTGAGGAGATCCGGGAGCGCAAGCCGAAGGCGCTGGTGCTCTCGGGTGGGCCGGCCTCGGTCTACGACGAGGGGGCGCCGGAGTTCCCGACCCAGTTGCTCGATCTCGGCATCCCGCTGCTCGGCATCTGTTACGGGATGCAGGCGATGGTGCTGGCCCTGGGCGGCCGGGTCGAGTCGGCCGAGGCGGGGGAGTTCGGGCGGGCCGACTTGGTCCTGCGCGGGGACGGCGGCCGCCTGCTGGGCGGCCTGCCGCAGGAGCAGAGCTGCTGGATGAGCCACCGCGATGCCGTCTTCGAGGCGCCGGAGGGGTTCGAGCCGCTCGCCTCCAGCCCCAGCTCGCCGGTTGCCGCCTGCGAGTTCCCCGATCGCGGCCTCTACGGGATCCAGTTCCACCCCGAGGTCGTCCACACCCCCTACGGGACCGAGATCCTCACCCGCTTCCTGCGCGACATCGCCGGCTGCGCCGAGCAGTGGTCGCCGCAATCGGTGATCGCCGAACAGGTCGACCGGATCCGCGCCCAGGTCGGCGAGGGAAGGGTGATCTGCGGCCTCTCGGGTGGCGTCGACTCCTCGGTCGCGGCGATGCTGGTCCACCGGGCGATCGGCGAGCAGCTGACCTGCGTCTTCGTCGACCACGGCCTGATGCGGCTCAACGAGGGCGAGCAGGTGGTCGAGGCGTTCGGCCAGTTCGGGATCCCGCTGGTCCACGTCGACGCCGAGGAGCGTTTCCTCGCCAAGCTGGCGGGGGTCGACGACCCGGAGCAGAAGCGGAAGATCATCGGCGCCGAGTTCATCCGCGTTTTCGAGCAGGAGGCGGCGAAGCTGGAGGACGCCTCCTTCCTGGTCCAGGGAACCCTGTATTCGGACGTGATCGAGTCCGGCGGCTCCGACCACGCGGCGACGATCAAGTCCCACCACAACGTCGGCGGGCTGCCCGAGGACCTCGAGTTCGAGCTGGTCGAGCCGCTGCGGATGCTGTTCAAGGACGAGGTGCGGGCGGTCGGCGCCGAGCTCGGGCTGCCCGAGCGGATGGTCTGGCGCCAGCCCTTCCCGGGGCCGGGGCTGGGGATCCGGATCGTCGGCGGCGAGGTGACGAAGGAGCGGCTGGACATCCTCCGCGCCGCCGACGCGATCCTCCAGGAGGAGATCCGCGCCGCCGAGCTCTACCGCCAGCTCTGGCAGTCCTTCTGCGTGCTGCCTGTCGTGCGCTCGGTGGGGGTGCAGGGGGACGGGCGCACCTACGCCTACCCGATCGTGATCCGCGCCGTCACCTCCGACGACGCGATGACCGCCGACTGGGCACGACTGCCCTACGACCTGCTGGAGCGGGTCTCCAACCGGATCATCAACGAGATCCGCGACGTCAACCGGGTGGCGCTCGACATCTCCTCGAAGCCGCCGGCGACGATCGAGTGGGAGTAGGCCGGCCGGCCTACTCGCCCTCGCGCGAGCCGCGGGTCTCGAAGTGTGTGAGGCCGAGCACGGTCGAGAGCACGCCTTGGCCCGACCCGCGCTTCCGTAGGCGACGGCGGCTGCGGGCCTGGGCTTCCATGATCCGCTCGAAGGCGTCCTCGACGATCGTCGCGATCTCCTCCCAGCCGCGCTGGTCGACGCGCAGCGGGGTCCAGCCGAAGGCGGTCTCGTCGCGGTTGTCGATCGCCCCCGCTTCCAGGGCGTCCACGGCCTTGTCGATGAACGTCTGCAGGGCGGCGGCGGAGATGCCGCCGCGCAACGTTCGCGGCACCCGGCGCCAGCTGCGGTCGCCGATGAAGGCGCGGGGCTGGGCCTTGTAGAAGTGCTCGGTGGCGCCGCGCCGTTGCGCCGTCCCGACCAGGTCGAGGCAGCCGAACCGGCTGAGCGCCCTGGTGTGGTAGGCGACGTCGGTGAGGCCGAGGTCCAGCTGCTCGGCGATCAGGTTGGGGCTGGCGACGCGCTCGGTGAGCACTTCGAGGATCTGAACGCGCAGCGGATGAGCGAGCGCCCTGACCAGACGCTGGTCGATTGCTTCTGTCTTTTCAGTCACGGGGTGGCTCCTTGGGGTTGAGGTGACGCGCACCGGGATCCCGCACACTCAAATACCTTAGAACCATTTTTGCGACCCGGCATGTGTATGCAGGACCCGATTTTGCGGGTCTTCGCCCCGGGCTTGGACGATCCGCCCGGGGTTTGGGCGGATCGGCGGCTCAGGCGGCCGGCTCGCGGCCGTTGCCGGCTTCGAAGCCGGCGATCCCGACCACCACCGATGTCAGCGACTCCGCGGCGCCGTCGGTCGAGGCCCGCGCCCGGCTCTCGGCATCGATCCGGTGGAACTCAGCCCACATCGCACGGCCCAACTGGACCGCTTCCTTCCACCCGATCTCATCGACCCCGATCGTCATCGTGTTGAGCAGCGTGTCGTCGCGGTCGTCGATCGTGCCGGCTTCCAGCGCCGCCACCGAGGCATCGATGAAGCGCTGCAGAGTGCTGGCGGTGACGCTGCCCCGCAGCGAGCGCGGCACCCCTCGCAGGTCGACGCCGCCAGCGGGCTTGGCGCGGTAGATGTGCTCGACCGCGCCGCGCCGCGGCCGGGTTTCGACCAGCTCCAGGAAGCCGGCCTCCTCGAGCACTTTGACGTGGTAGGCGATCAGCCCGAGCGCGACGCCGTCCATCTGCTTGGACAGCGCCGCCGGGCTGGCGTCCTCTTCCTCGATGCGCTCCAGGATCTGCACTCGCAGCGGGTGCGAGAGCGCCTTGGCGATGGCGGGGTCGAGGGTCATGGGGTGGCAGGAAGTTCGGGTGCAGGCGATTTCATGCCCGGCAGCCTTACGCATTCGCGCCCGGAGTTTTGAAAATCGCTTGAGCGTTAGTTGGGCCCGACCGCCGGATGCCGTTGACGGCATCCGGCGGTCGGGCCTCGACGGCTGGCGCCTAGGCGGACTTGCGGATCGCCCGCGGCGTGGCGGTTGCTGGATGCATGCTCACGAAGACCTCACCTCCCCCCTTTCGTTCGCTGGTGAGGCCATGCCGAGGCAGGGACGTTGCCCTCGGCACCCGCGTTCTATTGGGCCGAAATGGAACGCTCAAACGGCTTGAGTGAAGCGTTGCCGTAAATTGCCTAGATTGGTTGCGGCAGGAGGCCGCGAATGACACGGAGGAGGGAGGCTCTGTGGCTAGACAGGTGCAGGGAAAAGTCCAGCCGGGTTTCGTCGACCCGGGGCTCATAAGTGCCGTCTCGCACCCGGTCAGGGCGAACTGCTTGACGGTGCTAGCGGAGGGTGTCGCAAGCCCGAGTCAGCTTGCCGCCGAGTTGGACCTTCCGGTCCAAAACGTCGCGTACCACATACGTGAGCTGGTGAAGGTCGGCTGTATCGAGCTTGTCCGTACCAAGAAAGGCCGGTCCACGGAGCACTTCTACCGAATGACCGAGAGGCCCTTCCTCGACATTGATGCCTGGAATGTCCTGGGGGACGAGGAACGAGCGACCATCACCTCGAACCTAATCCAGCTGATCAGCGATGACGTCAACCGAGCGTTGGCGCACGGAATGATCGATGACGACGACAACCACATAAGCCGGACTCCGATGACGGTCGATCGACCCGGCTGGGAGGAAGTCGTACGGCTCCTCAGGGGCACCCTCGATCGCATCCTCGAGATCGAGGCGCGCTCGGTCCAGCGCCGTGCCGCTAAAGAGTCCGACCCCGAGGACTCGATCCCGATCAAGGTCGAGATCCTCCACTTCCGCTCCCCGTCCAAAGGCTGACAATCAGCCCGCCTGGGGGTGAGTGACGAGTTTTACGTCTGTGGGACGTAAGAGTCGTCGTTCGACGAGTCGGGAAACCCAAACAAGAATCATTCTCGTTAAGCTCCGGGAATCCTCGAGCCCTTTGAACTTCCCTTTGTCCAGCGCGGGCTTGTCGAGGTCCTGATCCTTGCGGTGCCGGCGGGGCTGCTGGGCACGCGGATCGTCCTCCGCGGCCTCGGCTTCTTCTCGCACGCGGTCGGGACCGCGACCTTCCCCGGCCTGGTGCTTGCCGACGGGCTCGGGTTCGCGGCGCCGCTCGGCGCCCTCGGCGCGGCGCTCGCCTTCACCGCCGGCGGCGCGGCGCTGGGTGGCGGCCGGGACCGGGGGCGCGACAGCATCGTCGCCCTCGTCCTCGCCGGCTCGCTCGCCCTGGGGGTGATCCTCGCCAGCGACGTTTTCGGCTCCGGCGCCAACGTCGAGACGCTGCTGTTCGGCAGCCTGCTGCTGGTCGACGGGGGGGACATCGCGCTGGCAGCGATCGCCGCGGTTGCCGTCGCCGCGGCGACCCTGCTGGTCGGCGAGCGCTGGCTGGCCCAGGGCTTCGACCCCGGCATCGTCCCGCGCGGCAACCAGCAGCGGCTGCTCGATGCGGCCCTGCTCGGGCTGATCGCGCTGGCCACGGTGGCGACCCTGACCGTGGTCGGGGCGCTGCTGGTCCCGGCCCTGTTCGTGATCCCGGCGGTGACCACCCGGATGCTGACCCGGCGGATGCCGAGCTGGCAGCTCGCCACCGTCTGCCTGGTCGCGGCCGAGGGCACGCTCGGGCTCTGGCTCTCGGTGAAGACCGACGCTCCGCCTGGGGCGACGATCGCCTGTGTCGCCGGTGGCGTCTTCGCGCTGGTGGCCCTCGGTCGCGGCGTGGCACGCCTGCCGCGGCGGCCGCTGCTCGCCGCCGGGGCGCTGGTCGCGCTCGCGGCGCTTGCCGCCGGCTGCGGCGGCTCGGGCCGGGACGACGGCCGGGTGCGGGTCGTCGCCACCACCACCCAGATCGGCGACTGGGCCGGCGAGATCGGCGGCGCCCCGGTCGAGGTGACTCAGCTGCTGGCGCCGAACACCGACCCCCACGACTACGAGCCGCGCCCCTCCGACGTGCTGGCTGTGGCCGAGGCCGACCTGGTCTTCGTCAGCGGCGATGGGCTCGACGGCTGGGCCGGGGAGGTGGTCTCCGACAGCGGCGGCGACGCCACCGTTGTCGACCTCGGAGCCGCGGCCCCGGTTCGGCTCGCCGGCGGCGAGCACGACGAGGAGGGGGAGCACGCCGACCACGACCACGACGCCGAGGTCGACCCACACTGGTGGCACGACCCGCGCAATGCCGAGGCGGCGGTGGAGGAGATCGCGCGGGCGCTGTCCGAAGCCGACCCCTCGCGACAGGCCCTGTTCCGGCGCAACGCGCGCCGCTACACCCGCCAGCTGCGGGAGCTCGACGCGGCGATCGCCGCCTGCCTCGGCGCGATCCCGGCCGGCGAGCGCAGGATCGTCACCGATCACGACGCGTTCGGCTACTTCGCCAACCGGTACGGGATCGAGGTCGTCGGCGCCGTGATCCCCTCGCAGACGACGCAGGCTCAGGCGTCCGCCAAGGACCTCAGCCAGCTCGCCGAGACGATCGAAGCGGAGGACGTGCGGGCGGTCTTCCCGGAGAGCTCGGTCAGCTCCAAGGTCGCGGCGACGATCGCCGAGCAGACGGGCGCGGTCGTCGCGCCGGAGCTGTACGGCGACAGCCTCGGCCCGGAGGGGTCAGATGGCGAGACCTACCTGACGATGGAGGCGGCCAACGCGGACGCGGTGGCCAGCGGGCTCAGCGGCGGTGAGCGGAGATGCCGGATCGAGCTCTGATCGAGGCCGACGGCCTGGCGCTCGGCTACGGCGGCCCGGCCGTGGTCGAGGGCGTCGGCTTCACCCTGCGTGCGGGCGAGCGGCTCGCCCTGCTCGGTCCCAACGGGGGCGGCAAGACGACGGTGCTGCGGGCCGTCCTCGGCGAGCTGCGGCCGCTGGCCGGCGAGCTGCGGGTGGGGACCCGGTGCGGCGTCGTGCCGCAGACCGAGCGCTCCCGCCTCGACTACCCCGTCTCCGCCCTCGACGTGGCGACGATGGGCTCGCTCTCACGGCTACCCTGGTGGCGGCGCCCCGGCCGCCGCGAGCGCCGCGAGGGGCTGGAGGCGCTGGGCCGGGTCGGGCTGGAGGCGCTGGCCGGCGAGACCTTCGGCGAGCTCTCCGGCGGGCAGCGGCAGCGGGTGCTGGTCGCCCGGGCGCTGGTCCAGGACGCCGGCGTGCTGCTGATGGACGAGCCGTTTGCCGGGCTCGACCGGACGGCGGCGGAGCGGCTGGAAGCGCTGATCGCGGCGCTGGCGTCGGAGGGGAGGGGCGTGGTGATCGCCACCCACGACCTCGGCCAGGCAGCCCGGTGGGACTCGGTGCTCTGCATCAACCGGCGCCAGGTCGCCGTCGGCCCGCCGGCGGTGCTCAGCCGAGAGGTGCTGGAAGCCACCTACGGCGGCGAGATCGTCGCCCTGCCCGGCGGCGAGCGGGCGATCGTCTCCCCCCACCACCACGACCACGAGTGACGATGCTGGAGCCGCTCCAGGACACCTTCATGCAGCGGGCGGTCGCCGAGATGACCCTGCTCGGCCTCGCCGCCGGGGCGCTCGGCTGCTGGGTCGTCCTCTACGAATTCTCCTACGCCGCCGAGTCGCTCGCCCATGCCGTCTTTCCCGGACTGGTGCTGGCCGCGCTGGCCGGGGTGCCGTTGCTGCTCGGGGCGGCGCCGGCGATCCTGCTCGCCGCGCTGGCGATCGCGCTCGCCTCGCGGGCGCCCGGGGTGGGCCGCGAAACCGCGGTCGCGGTGGTGGTGACGACCCTGTTCGGGCTCGGCGTCCTGCTCGCCCTCTCGCCGCAGTCGCCGCCCGGCCTGCAGTCGTTGCTGTTCGGCGACATCCTCGGCCCCACCGACACCGACCTCGCCGCCGCGGCGGCCCTGGTCGTCGTGGTCGCGGTGGCGCTGCGGCTGCTGCACGGCCAGCTGCTCGCCACCGGGTTCGACCGCGACTCGGCGGCGGCATTGGGCCTGGCGGCGGGGCGGGTGGAGGCGGCGCTGCTGGTCCTGCTTGCGACCGCGACCGTGGTCGCCGTCCAGGGGCTCGGCAACCTGCTCGTCGTCGCCGCCTTCGTCGGGCCGGCGGCCACGGCCCGCAACCTCAGCGACCGGGTCGGGCCGATGATCGCGATCGCCGCCGCCACCGCGGTGCTGGCCGGTATCGCCGGCCTCTACCTCTCCTACTACGCGGGGACGGCCGGCGGCGCCTCGGTGGCGCTGGCGATCCTCACCGCCTATCTGCTCTCCCTACCCGCCCGCGGCCTGCGGGCCCGCCGTGCCCCGGATCGGGCGCGGGTGGCCACTACGATCCTCTGAGGTGGGAGCGGCAAAGGACAGCGCCTGGGCCGAGCACGCGCTCGAGACCCTGCAGGAGGCGGGCCACCGGCGCGGCGGCGCCCGCACCGCGGTGGTCGAGGCCCTGGCCGGCCACCAGTGCGCGGTCACCGCGCTCGACCTCGACGACGAGCTTCGCCACCGCGACCCGCCGGTCGGCCGGGCCAGCGTCTACCGGGCTCTCGACCAGCTCGAGCAGCTCGGCCTGGTGCAGCGGATCGAGGTCGAGCGCGGCACCGCCGGCTACGAGCGGATCGAGCCCGACGGCCACCATCACCACCACGCGATCTGCCGCGAGTGCGGCCGCATGGTCCCCTTCGAGGACCCGACCCTGGAGCGGGCGATCGGCAAGCTCTGCGACCAGATGGACTTCGAGGTCACCGAGCACGACGTCGTCCTCCGCGGCCACTGCAAGCGCTGCTCGAACTGAGCCGCGGTGGGGTGGGAGCGGGGGTCGGGGGTCACTCCTCACTCGCAACTCGTCGTCGGGAGGAGCGCCGGCTGACGCCTCGTCGGAGCCCCCCTCCTCCCGCGCAAAACGTTCGGAGCGACCCCCGACCCCCGCTCGCCGCCCAGGCTCAGCGCCGCCTCAGCTGTAGCGGTCCCAGCGGACCAGGAACGGGTACGGATCGAAGGGGGAGCCGCCCTTGTACCAGCCGGGCGGGCCCCAGATCTCGAAGTGGAGATGGCAGGCGGAGGAGGAGCCGGTGGTGCCGACGATCCCGATCGGCTCGCCGGTCCGGACCAGGTCGCCCGGTTTCAGCGGCGAGGGCTGGGCGAGGTGCGCGTACATGAAGTCCCAGCCGATGCCCTTGCCGTCGATCACCACGTAGTTGCCGGCGGCGCGGTGGAATTTCGAGTAGCGAACGCGGCCGCCGCGGGCCGCGACGATCGGCCGCCCGCAGCGGGCCATGATGTCCTGGCCCTGGTGGGTGTGGCCGGAGCGCCCCGCCCCGAAGCGGCCGCCCTTGCCGCCCATCTGGTGCGGGCCGAGCACCGGGAAGGAGAAGGCGAAGAGCTTGAACCCGAGCCGCAGCTTGGTCGACTTGGTGGCGCGGCGGGCGTAGCGCGGGGCGGCGGGCGGCGGCTCCTGCGGCCCGACCCGGAAGCTGTAGCGCCCGTTGCGGGCGGGGCGGCTCTCGTTCGTGGTCCCGTCCCAGCGGATCCGGTAGCGCTGGTCCGGCGCCACGTCCTCGCGGAAGAAGGTCTTCACCACTTCGCCGGCCGAGTCGAGCACGTCGATCCGGATGTCGTTGGCCGGCTGGTCGCTGCCGATCGTGAAGGCGAGGCGGGGGTAGCGGTACCCGTAGTAGAAGGACTTGCGCGGCGAGGTGCGCGCCTCGAGCAGGGTCAGGGCGCCGGTGGTCGGGGCTTCGGAGGGGGATCCGGAGCCGCTGCCGCTCGGGGTCGGGTTGCCGGCCGGGGTGCCGGCGCCGCCGGTTGCCGCGAAGGCGCCCGGGGCAAGCGCGAGCAGCAGCAGCGCCGCCACCGCCAATGCTCCCATCCCACCGGCCGCTCGCCGGAACTCGATCTTGCTTGGCACCGCTTACAGCCTCTCTTTCGTCTGCCTGCGGAGTTAGCTGTCGGGCTCGCGCTGAAAGAGACGCGCTACGGAACGGAATTCGTCCGATTCGCCCCCGAGACCTGCTTCGGTCTCAACGGTTCCTCCGCTCCCTCACGGATGACCGTGCGGGATTCGGCTTTGCGGCGCAGCAGTATAGAGGCCGAGATGGCTATTATCCGGCGGCCGCGCAGGTTCGACCGCGCGGTTTTTGCGCGATGAAGACCTTTGTAGCCACACCCGCCAACCGCCAGCGCGACTGGTACGTCGTCGACGCCGAGGGCAAGACCCTGGGCCGGCTCGCGACCCAGATCGCCGACGCCCTGCGCGGCAAGCGCAAGCCCGAGTACACCCCGCACGTCGACACCGGCGACTTCATCGTCGTCGTCAACGCGGAGAAGATCCGGGTCACCGGCGACAAGCTGGCGCAGAAGACCTACTGGCGCCACAGCGGCTACCCGGGCGGGATCAAGTCGCGGACCCTTGCGGAGATGCTGGAGCGCCAGCCCGAGGAGGTCATCCGCAAGGCCGTGAAGGGGATGCTGCCGCGCAACCGGCTCGCCCGCCAGCAGTTGACCAAGCTCAAGGTGTATGCCGGGCCCGACCACCCGCACGCGGCCCAGCAGCCGAAACCGATGGAGACGAACTGATGGCAGACGACGAGAAGACGCCGGACGAGACGACCGAGGAGCCCACCCCCACGCCACCCGCGGCAGAGGCCGCTGAGGCCGAGGCTCCGGCCGAGCCGGCGGAGGTCGAGGCGCCTGCCGAGGTTGAAGCTGAGAAGCCCGCGGCCGCCGAGAAGCCTGAGGAGCCTGAGGAGCCGAAGCCCGAGGAGAAGAAGAAGGACATCATCCCCGGCGCCGACCTTGAGCCGATCGCGGTCGAGCCGGAGGCTCGGGAGCTGAGCGCCGAGGAGAAGGCGCGGCTCGAAGCCGAAGAAGAGGAGAAGGCGCGTCGCGAGGCCGCCCTTGCCGCCTCCGAGCAGGACGACGAGGCCGCCGCCAGCCGCGCCCCGGCGAAGATGGAGAGCGGCTCCCGCTTCCTCGCCACCGGCAAACGGAAGCGCTCGATTGCCCGCGTCACCCTGCTTCCAGGCGACGGCAAGTTCATCGTCAACGGCCGCGAGCTGGCCGAGTTCTTCCCCCGCCCGCTGCACCAGACGATGGCGCGCCAGCCGCTTGTCGTCTCCGGCTACGAGGGCAACGTCGACGTCCGCGTCCGTGTCCACGGCGGCGGCATCGGCGGCCAGGCCGGGGCGGTCCGCCACGGCGTCGCCCGCGCTCTGACCGAGATCGACGCAGAGCTGCGCGGCGACCTGAAGCGGCGCGGCTACCTGACCCGCGACGCGCGGGTCAAGGAGCGTCGCAAGGCGGGCTTCAAGAAGGCACGCAAGAAGCCGCAGTTCAGCAAGCGCTGACGGGAGCTGTGGCAAGCGGGCGCAAGCTCTTCGGCACCGACGGGGTCCGGGGAGAGGCCGGGACGTTCCTCACTGCCGAGTTGGCGACGGCGTTGGGTCGCGCCGCCACCGCGGCGCTGGAGGCCGAGCGGCCCCAGGTCCTGATCGTCCGCGACACCCGCGAGTCGGGGCCGATGCTGGAGTCGGCGCTGGCCGCCGGCGTCGCCGCCGCGGGCGGCGACGCGCTGCTCGGCGGGGTGCTGCCGACCCCGGCCGCGGCGATCCTGGTCAGGCGGCTGGGGCTCGACCTGGCCGCCGTCGTCTCCGCCTCCCACAACCCCTACCGCGACAACGGGATCAAGTTCTTCGACGGCAACGGCGCCAAGCTCGACGACGAGGCCGAGGCCCGGGTCGAGGCGCTGCTCGAGACCGTTCCGGCCGGCCCCGTCGGCCGGGTGCGCGAGCTGAACGGGGGGCTGGAGGACTACCTGCGCGAGCTCGCGGCCGCCTTCCAGCTCGACCTCACCGGACGCAGGGTCGTCCTCGATTGCGCCAACGGGGCGACCCACCTGGCCGCGCCGGCGATCTTCGAGCGGCTCGGAGCCGAGGTCGAGGCGATCGGCGTCGAGCCGGACGGGCGAAACATCAACGAGGGCTGCGGCTCGACCCACATCGAGGCGCTGCGCGAGCGGGTCGCGTCGGGCGGGGCCGAGATCGGGTTTGCCTTCGACGGCGACGGCGACCGGGTGCTGGCGGTCGACGCCGCCGGCCGGGTCCACGACGGCGACGAGCTGATCGCCCTTGCGGCCCGGGGGCTGGCGGCGCGGAATGAGCTGCGCGGCGGCGTCGTCGTCACCGTGATGAGCAACTACGGCTTCCACCGGGCGATGGCCGAGGCGGGGATCGAGGTCGCGGTGACCAAGGTCGGCGACCGCCACGTGATCGACGAGCTGCGCCGCCGCGGCTGGTCGCTGGGCGGCGAGCAGTCCGGCCACATCATCGCCACCGAGTTCGTCGCCACCGGCGACGGGATCGCCGCGGCGCTGACCACGATGCGCGAGCTTGGGGACGCCTCGCTGGCCGATGCCGTGCCGATGGAGAAGCTGCCCCAGACCCTGGTCAACGTCGAGGTCGCCGACCGCGACGCGGTGGCCGGCGCGGCGGAGGTCTGGGCCGCGGTCGAGCGCGAGGCCGAGGCGCTGGAGGGGCGCGGCCGCGTCCTGCTCCGCCCCTCCGGGACCGAGCCTCTGGTGCGGGTGATGGTCGAGGCGCCGAGCGCCGAGGAGGCCGAGGCTGTCTGCGACCGCCTGGTTGCCGTGGTGCGCGCCGAGCTGACCTGAGCGCGCCCGACCTCTACTCTTACCCACCCCCATGTGCGGAATCGTCGGATATGTCGGCGGGCGGCCCTGCGAGGAGATCCTCCTGGCCGGCCTCGAGAAGCTCGAGTACCGAGGCTATGACTCGGCGGGTCTCTGGAGAGCGTGCACGCGGTCGGCAACCTCGCCAATCTGCGCGGGGCGGTCGAGGAGCGCCGCAACGGCGGCGGCTCCGATAGCGCGGCCCGGACCGGGATCGCCCACACTCGCTGGGCGACTCACGGCCGGGTAACCGAGGCCAACGCCCACCCGCACGACGACGCCAGCGGCCGCGTCAACATCGTCCTCAACGGGATCGTCGAGAACCACGCGGCGCTGCGCCGCGAGCTGGGGGCGGCCGGGGAGGAGTTCAGCTCGGAGACCGACGCCGAGGTCGTCGCCCACCTGATCGCCAGCCGCTACGACGGCGATCTCGCCGCCGCGGTTCGCGCCGCCTACGCCGAGCTGCGTGGCCACTACGCCTTTGTGGCGATGCACGCCGAGGAGCCCGGCCGCCTGGTCGGGGCCCGCATGGAGTGCCCGCTGGTCGCCGGGGTCGGCGACGGCGAGACCTTCCTCGCCTCCGCGATCCCCGCCTTCCTCGCCCAGACCCGCACCGCGCTGCCGATCGAAAACGGGGAGATCGTCGAGATCGACGCCGACGGGGTGAGGATCACGGATCCCGAGGGGAAGCCGGTCGAGCGGGCGCCCGAAGAGATCACCTGGGACGCCGACGCCGCCGAGAAGGGCGGCTATGAGACCTTCATGCTGAAGGAGATCCACGAGCAGGCGGACGCGGTCGCCGAGACGGTCGCCGACCGCCTGGTGCGCGACGACGGGGTCGACCTGGCCGACGTCGACCTCTCCGACGAGTTCCTGCGCGGCGTGGGCCGGATCGTGATCGTCGCCTGCGGCACCTCCTACCACGCCGGTTTGGTCGGCCGGTACGCGATCGAGGAGTGGGCGCGGGTGCCGGTCGAGATGGACATCGCCTCCGAGTACCGGTACCGCAACCCGGTGGTCGGGCCCGGCGACCTGGTGATCGGGATCACCCAGTCGGGCGAGACCGCGGACACCCTGGCCGCGATGCGGCTCGCCCGCGAGGCCGGTGCCAAGGTGCTGGCGATCACCAACATCATGGGCAGCCAGGCGACCCGCGACGCCGACGCCGTCCTCTACACGCGGGCGGGGATGGAGATCAGCGTCGCCGCGACCAAGACCTTCGTCGCCCAGGTGGCGGCGATGTACCTGCTGGGGCTGCGGCTCGCCGAGCTGCGCGGGACGCTGCCGCCGGCCAGGGTCGCCGAGCTGGTCGCCGAGCTGCGGGCGCTGCCCTCGAAGATCGAGGAGACGGTGGCGGCCACCGAGGACGCGGTCCGCGCGGTTGCCGCCGCCCACAGCGACCAGGAGTTCTTCCTCTACCTGGGCCGCCACATCGGCCTCCCTGTCTGCCTCGAGGGGGCGCTGAAGCTGAAGGAGATCTCCTACATCCCGACCGACGCCTACGCGGCCGGCGAGATGAAGCACGGCCCGATCGCCCTGCTCGACGAGTCGACTCCGGTGGTCTGCGTCGCGACCGACAGCCCGGTGCTGGAGAAGGTCCTCTCCAACGTCGAAGAGGTCCGCGCCCGCGGCGCGCAGACGATCGCGATCGCCACCGCCGGCAGCGAGCGGGCCGCCGAGGTCGCCGACGAGACGATCGCCGTCGCCCGCACCGACTGGATCCTGCAGCCGATCGTCGCGATCCTGCCGCTGCAGCTGCTCGCCTACGACATCGCCCGCAACCGCGGGCTCAACGTCGACCAGCCCCGCAACCTGGCCAAGACGGTCACGGTCGAGTAGCGCCCGGCGCGCCGATACGATGCCGGCGGCATGAGGGTGCGTCTCGTCTCGTTCTTGGTCGTCGCTTTCGCGGCGCTGGCCGCCGCCGGCTGCGGCGGCTCCGGCGACGAGGGCACCGACCCGGCCTCGGTGGCGCCGGCCGGCACGCCGCTCTACATCGAGGCGACGATCGGCCCCGACGCCGAGACCGCGGAAGCGGTCGACGCCCTGGCCGAGACGATCGCCGGGGTCGAGAACCTCGGCGAGCTGGTCATCGCCGAGCTCGAGTTCGACCGCCCGGTCGACTTCGCCTCCGAGGTCGAGCCCTGGCTGGGCGAGCGGGCCGGCCTCTTCCCACGCGAATACGACGGCGACGACTTCGTCGGCTACAACTTCGCGATCCAGGTCACCGACGAGGCGGCGGCCCGGGAATTCGTCGCGGAGCAGCTCGAGGGCGATGACGCGAAGCAGATCGCCTACGAGGGGGTCGAGTTCGCGATCGACCCGGAGGACGGGGCGGCGGTCGGGGTCTTCGGTGGCCTCCTGGTCCTTGCCGATGACCGCCAGGGCTTCGAAGAAGCGGTGGACGCTGGCGCTGGCGACTCGCTGGCCGCCGCCGAGGCGTTCGGCGATGCGGCCGCCGGTCTGCCGGGTGACGCCTTCGCGGACCTATACGTCGATATCGGCGCCCTGATCGAGGACTCGGGGGAGCCGATCGACCCCGATGCCCAGGTCTTCCTCGACGCGATCGGCCTCGAGCCCGGCGAAGCGACGCTGGCCGCCAGCCTGATCCCCTCGACCGACAGCTTCGAGCTCGACGTCAGCACCGACCTGACCGGGGAGAACCCGAGCGCGGGCGACGTCTCGGAGCTGCTCGGCTCGTTGCCCGCCGGCTCGGTCGCCGCCTTCGCGACGCCCGAGCTCGGGGCCGCCTTCGGCGAGCTGGTCGACCGCATCGACGAGAACGGCATCGAGGGCGAGGTTCCGCCCAACCAGTTCAAGGACGCGCTGAAGGTGGCCGGAATCGACGTCGAGGCGATTGGCGGCGCGGTCGGGGCCGGCGCGGTCTTCGTCGCAGGCGGGCGCGGCGGTCCCAGCGGCGGCCTGGTGCTGGAAGCGACCGATCCCGAGGAGGCGGCCGACGCGGTTGCCGACGTCGGCGCCTTCCTGGGCGAGGTCGAAGCCGGCGTGATCGGCCCGGCCGGCGAAGGGCTGACCGGCTTCTCGCTGCGCAGCCCGGACCTCGGCGAGAAGCCGTTGATCGTCGCCGGCGAGGGCGGGCGGGTGGTGGTTGCCTATGGGTTCGAGGCGGCGGTCAGGGCGCTGGACGGCGACGGCGAGACCCTGGCGGACGACCCCGGCTTCCAGGCGGCGGCCGAGGCGCTCGGCGAGACCCCGATCTCCGCCTACGTCAAGGGCCCGCCGACCCTGCGACTGGTCGGCACCCTGGTCGACCCCGGTGACGAGGACTTCGAAGACGCGCGGCCCTACCTGGAGAAGGTCGACTACATCGCCGTCGGCACCGGCGCCGACGGCAACCGCTCCACCGCCAAGGCGATCATCGGCGTCGCCGACTAGCGCAGCGGGCTACTCCCCGTCCTGATTCCGCTTCAGGTAGCGGGCAAGCGTCTCCCACTCGATCAGCATCCTGTCGGCGACCTCCAGGTTGCGGTTGTCGTCGGGGTCCTCCGCCTTGATCTGTGCTCGCCATTGCTTGATGAAGCCCTCGGCGCTGATCGTTCCGGCAAAGGCGAAAACGCCGAGCAAGACGAGGGCAAGGGACGACCAGCCGCCGACGGTGTCGGCGACGTTTGCGCAGAGCCAGGTCATCTGCCGGACCCCTGCTCCCGCCTGGATCGAATCTCCCGAAACTGCCTGACTAGACAGGCGGATCGACTTTAGCCACTCGGCCACCGCCTCGCCTCGCAGCCTAAGCTGACGTCGATGGAGCCGTGGCTGGAGCCGCTTTACGACGCTGAGGGGATGCGGGCGGTCGATCGCTGGGCGATCGAGGAGCGGGGGGTGCCCTCGCTGGAGCTGATGGAGGCGGCGGGCCGGGCGGTCGCCGAGGCGGTCGCGGGGCTCTACCCCGACGGCCCGGTGCGGGTGGTCTGCGGCAAGGGCAACAACGCCGGCGACGGCTTTGTCGCCGCCCGCCACCTGCGGGGGATGGGCTTCGAGGTCGAGGTGCTGCTGCTCTGGCCGGCGGGGGAGCTGGGCGGCGATGCCGCCGTCAACCTCGGCCGGGTCGAGGCGACCCTGGCCGGCGAGGACCTGACGGCGCGGCTGGACGGCTCCGGCGCCGTGGTCGACGCGATCTTCGGCACCGGCTTCGCCGGCGAGCCGCGCGAGCCGGCGGCGGCGGCGATCGAGGCGATCGGCCGCTGCGGGGCGCCGGTCCTCGCCTGCGACATCGCCTCCGGGGTCGACGCCTCCAGCGGCGAGGTGGCCGGCGCCGCCGTCGCGGCCGACCTCACGGTCAGCTTCCACGCCGCCAAGCTCGGCCACCGGGTGGCGCCCGGCAAGTGGCACTGCGGCGAGCTGCGGGTGGCGCCGATCGGGATCCCGGCCGGGGCGCCCGCCGCGCCCGCCGCCGGCACGATCGGTCCCCGGGTGCTCTCCCTGGCGCCGCGCCGCGGCCCGCGCTCGACCAAGTTCAGCTCCGGCCAGGTGACGATCGCCGGCGGCTCGCGCGGCCTCACCGGGGCGGTGCGGATGTCCTCGCTGGCGGCGATCCGGGCCGGCGCCGGCTACGCCACCGTCGCCGTCCCCGCCGACCTGGAGCTGGTCTTCGAGCTGTCCCAGCCGGAGGTGATGTCGGCTGCCTGCCCGGGCGGCGACGGCTGCCTCGCCCCGACCTCGCTGAAGCCGGTGCGCCGCGCCTTCGAGCGCGCCGCGGCCGGAGTGCTGGGGCCAGGGATGGGGCGGGACCCCGGCTCGCTGGAGCTGGCCCGCGAGGTGGCGCCCCAGATCGGTTGCCCGCTGGTGATCGACGCCGACGGGCTGAACGCCTTCGCCGGCGCCCTCGACCGCCTCCGCGAGCGCGACTCCCCGACCGTCCTCACCCCGCACTCCGGCGAGCTCGGCCGCCTGCTCGACCGCGACTGGCGCGAGGTCGATGCCCACCGGCTGGACGCCGCCCGCGAGGCGGCGGCGGCGAGCGGCGCGATCGTCGTGCTGAAGGGCGACGACACGATCGTCACCGACGGCGACCGGGTCGCGGTCAACGCGCTCTCGGCGCCGGGGCTCGCCACCGCCGGCAGCGGCGACGTCCTCTCCGGGGTCGCCGCGGCGCTGCTGGCGCGCGGCCTGGAGCCGTTCGCGGCGGCCTCCGCGGCGGTGCTCGCGCACGCCCGCGCCGGCCGCGACGCCGCCGCCCGGGTCGGCGCCGCGGAGGCGGTGATCGCCACCGACGTGATCGACTCGATCCCGGCAGGGATGCGTTCCGGCCCCGCGGTCGAATAATCTCGCCTCTGCCGATGAAGACCGCCGCCGACATCATGGACTCGCAGGTCCCCAGCGTCAGCCCCGGGGACGAGGCCCGCGCTGCGATCGACCTGCTCGCCAAGACCGACCTCGGGGCGATCCCGGTGGTCGACGGCGAGCGCAAGGTGGTCGGGATCGTCAGCGAGTCGGACCTGATCCTCACCGACGAGCAGTCCGACCTGCACCTGCCGCACTACCTCAACATCATGGGTGGGATCGTCTTCATCGGCTCGATGAAGGGCTTCGAGGAGCGCCTCGACAAAGCCTTCGCGACCGACGTCTCGGAGCTGATGACCGCCGACCCCGTCGTCGCCCACGACTACGAAGCCGCCGACCGCGTGGCGAAGAAGATCGCCGACAGCCACCACAACCACCTGCCGGTGGTCGACGCGGACGGGTTCCTGGTGGGCATGGTCACCAGGGCCGATGCCCTGGCGGCGATGGTCGACGACGAGTAGTGCGATGGAGCGCGCGGTCGCCCGTGTCGAGTACGACGCGATCCGGGCCAACTGCACGAAGCTGAGCGAGGGTCTGAGCGAGGGCGCCGAGCTCTGCGCCGTGGTCAAGGCCGACGGCTACGGCCACGGCGACGTCGACGCCGCCGGCGCGGCGCTGGCCGGCGGGGCGACCCGGCTGGCGGTGGCGACCGCGGTCGAGGCGGACCGGATCGGCCGCCGCTTCCCGCACGTGCCGCTGCTGACGATGGGGGCGCTGACCGCGGCCGAGGTCGACATCGCCCTCGCCGCCGGCTCGGAGCTGGCGCTCTGGCGCGAGCCGTTCCGGGCCGTGGTCGCCGACCGCGCCCGGGCGCTGGGCCAGCCGGCCCGGGTCCACGTCAAGCTCGACACCGGCATGGGCCGGCTCGGCACCCCCGATCCGGACGAGGCGCTTGCCCTGGCCCGGGCCTGCGCCGCCGACCCCGACCTCGAGCTGGCCGGGATCTGGACCCACCTGGCGACCGCCGACGACCCCGACTCCGAGTTCTTCGCGCAACAGCTCGACCGCTTCGAGCCGGTGGCTGCTGCGGTCAAGGCCGAGTTCCCGGAGGCGATCGCCCATGCCGCCAACAGCGCCGCCACCCTGCGCGACCCACGCTCCCACCACGACATGGTGCGCTGCGGAGTGGCGATCTACGGCCTCGACCCCTTCCAGTCCGACCCGGCGGAACGGGGCCTGGCGCCGGCCCTCTCGCTGCGCTCCCACGTCGCCGACCTGAAGCGCTTCGAGCCCGGCGACACGGCCGGCTATGGGCAGCGCTGGGCGGCGCCGCAGGAGACCTGGGTCGGGGTCGTCCCGCTCGGCTACGGCGACGGGGTGCGGCGCGGCCTCAGCAACAACGCCGAGGTTCTCG